>MDTD01076512.1_pt1 | contig 45844 bp, 36 predicted proteins | sample 811221 | NCBI WGS metagenome assembly MDTD01 (sample SAMN05326646, study PRJNA326480) | marine metagenome | isolation source: seawater | place: Pacific Ocean: South West | collected 2011 | reverse complement strand
TGGGGATGGCAACTACTGCAGTGCAAATGGTGTTTTAAGCACAACCAAGACGTTTGAGATAAAAGTAATAAAAGACACTTCAAATTAAGGCGGCACTTTTTGCAATGGATATTGAAAAAAATCCTCAAAAGTGAACTGTTAATTCTTTGTTCCAAAATTTTATTGTGCCTTTAAAAAATAATGTGGACAGATTCTGTCCACATTATTTTTCATTAGTTCTGTGTCAAAAAAAGTGTTCCTATTGGTAACACAAAGTGTTCCCTTCGGGAACACCCTAAAATTGTAAGTTATTGATAATCAATTACTTAAGAGGTGAGTTCGAGTCCAGTATGACCCACAATTAAGATGACTTATCAAGCTGAAATCACCCTAAAACCCTTTTCAAGAGGGTTCCATTTGATCACTGATGATATCATTACTGCACTACCTAATCTGACGGGAATTGTGCATGTCTTTATCAAACACACTTCGGCAAGTCTGACAATCAACGAAAATGCTGCCCCAAGCGTACGCGTTGATTTTGAAACTCATTTCAACAAAATGGTTTCAGAATCTGACGATCATTATACCCACACTTTGGAAGGTAAAGACGATATGACATCCCATATTAAAAGTAGTATTTTAGGTTCATCGGTGTCCTTTCCAATCAAAAATGGGATTCCACAACTCGGGATCTGGCAAGGAGTGTATTTGTGCGAACACAGAAACCAAGCAGGCGGCAGAACCATTTTTATCACCTGCATCGGATAGCATCTTTTTTATTTTTTAAAAAAGTAAATCAACAAGCTCAAAACAATACTGACCAGTATGGAAGTACCGAGTGGGAAGTAAAATGTCAAGTTTTCTCCTCCAAATCGAACGTCAAGTGGATTTTTAACACCATATTTTTCTCCCAATAGCAGTACGCCTCCGATGAGAACAAGAACCAGTCCGAGAAATAGAATGGCGCGCCCCATTAGTGAAAAACGTCTACTAATTTTTCGAGTGTGAAACTGCGAGACCCTTTCACAAGAATCGATGCTTGTCCAAGAGGAGTTTTTGAGAAATAATCTATGGCCTGATCAACAGTAGAAAAGTACTTGTCAGATGAAATAAAAGGTGCGAAAGCAGAGCCTACCCAATAGCAATCATCAATCGAAGAGGCCTTTATCCAATCTACAAGCCGTTTGTGTTCTATTTCTGTGTGCTTTCCGAGTTCATTCATTTGTCCAAGAACCGCAATCTTCTTCCCACCTTTTTTAGAGAAACTCGCTAGGGCAGCTTGCATACTCGTTGGATTAGCATTGTAGGCGTCTAGGGTGATGTGGAGATCTTTTTTGCGAATGAGTTGAGAGCGGTTGTTGTCAGGAATATATGATTCGAGGGCTCTTTTCGCGTTTTGTGGGGATACCCCAAAGTGTCGACCTATTGCATAGGCAGCCAAGGCATTGTATCCATTATAAGCCCCGCTGAGTTGGGTTTGTATCTCTTGTTGATCAACCTCAATTCGAATCGCATCGTTTTCCGTAAGAAGTGTTGCAGATACCCTTGCTGTTGTTTCTGTCCCATAGGTGATAGGATCTTGACCTTTGAGTTGTACCATGATTTTTGGATCGTCGGCATTGGCAAAGATCAAACCATTTGTTGTTTTGAGATAGTCAAAGAGTTCTGATTTGGCTTTGACAACTCCTTCCAGGCTACCAAAACCCTCAAGATGGGCCTTACCGAAATTGGTAATCAGCCCAAAATCTGGCTGAGCGATATTGGCCAAAACTGCAATCTCTCCAAGGTGATTAGCGCCCATTTCGACGACTCCGATTTCGGTGTCTTCTTGAAGCGAAAGCAGGGTGAGAGGAACGCCAATGTGGTTATTGAGGTTTCCTTGTGTAGCTACAGTAGTATAGGTCGGGCTGAGCACCGAATGAATGAGTTCTTTGGTCGTAGTTTTTCCATTGCTTCCAGTCAAAGCAATAATTGTCGTTCCCAGCTTTTTTCGGTGTTCTGTCCCTAGCGTTTGGAGTGATCTTAATGTATTTTCAACGCGAATTACTCGGTCATCGCTAATCGAGACATCTTCATCGACTACCACGGCAATCGCTCCTTTGTTAAGGGCTTGTTTTGCAAACTGATTTCCATTAAAATTTGGCCCACTGAGGGCAAAAAAAAGTTGACCAGATTGAAGGGTTCGGCTGTCAGTACTGACTCCCGCAGCGTCTCTAAAGATGTTGTAAAGCGCTGACATCAAAGTTGGTTAGAGAATTGTGTGTTTAGTTTTTTGGAATACCCCGTGGTTTACGGTCTTCACTTGTACTTCCAAGATAGGACATTGCACATCGGAAGCCAATATAGTCCGCAGCCAAAAATTCAGGCATATAACGTCGTTGCGCTGGGTCGAGCCAATAGGCACGGTCTTTCCAAGATGCACCCTTGATGACACGAGTGGTGTTAGATACAAGTGTGAGACGTTTTTCTTCTGCAATTCGTGTTTCATCGAAAGCATTGGTGTACATCTCTTCACCGTCAGGATTCCCTTTTTCTCTTTGATATAGTTTGTCGCCATCGGCATAGGCTAGGTTGTCAGCGGCTAATCCATTCGTATTTAATAATTGCTCATTAGTAAATTCAGAATCAAAATCATTTGGAACTATATTTTGTTTTTGGATAGAACCAGGTAATTGGCTGTATACACTACGGCCATTGGGGTTGTCATCATAATTAATGACATCATTATTCACAGAAGCTTTTCCATCCTCAGTAATATAAGTTTGAAACAGATTGCCACGAAAATAATTCATATCGCTAACCTCATTATTCGTAAGGGGTCGATAGACATCAGCTACCCATTCGGAAACATTTCCTGCCATCCCATATAATCCAAAATCGTTTGGTGGATATTGGTACACATCCGCAGTAATTTCAGCATCGTCGTTTGACCAGCCAGCAACTCCGCTATAATCCCCACGTCCTTGCTTAAAGTTAGCGAGTTGATCCCCAGCATTTCGACTTTGTGTAACCCTTGAGGTGTCACCCGACCAAGGATATTTCTTTTTCCCCTGATACGAATTATACTCACGAATCCCTGCAAGTCCAAGAGCTGCATATTCCCATTCGGACTCAGTTGGTAATCTGTATTCTGGTAGAACAATCCCATATTCCACACTTGCATTGGTTACTTTTACATCGTCCTCTTCTGTACCTTCTCCACGCACAGTAATTTGGGCACGGCGACCAACAAATGACTGTGTTTGATCCTCTGTGTCGTTTTCAGCTGCTCTTACGTTGTCAGCAGTATAGTTTTCGCCATATACAAGATCGGGTCGTTTTAGATAGGTTTCTGTATCAAAATTGACTCTTCCTTTAATTGCATCAGATGTTCTGGCTCCCTTAGCTATCCAGCCTTTTTCTTCTAAAATCAATTCGTTTACTCGATTTGTTCTCCATTTTGCAAAGTTGTTTGCTTGTTGCCAACTTACTCCAACTACAGGGTGTGTTCGGAATGCAGGATGACGAAGGTAGTTGTTGACCATATCGTCATAATAACCAAGTTGATTCCGCCAAACAAGTGTATCAGGTAGAGCAGATATATAAATAGGATTGGTTCCATCTTCCTGTACAAAAACACGTTTTAGCCAATCTAAATATTCAATATACATCAGGTTTGTAACTTCTGTTTCGTCCATGTAAAAAGATCGAACTTGCATCCTTGTAGGCGCATTGTTCCAGTCTTTCATTACATCATCTTGGACACGACCTTTCGTGAAAGTACCCCCGTGGATGAGGATGAGATTGGGTCCTTGAATTTGGTCTTTGTAGTCTTTGCCTTTATAGTCAAAACCGCCATTTTCACCAATTTTCCAACCGGTAGCGGAAGATTCACCGCTTTTAACGGATCCGTTTCGGCTACATCCAGTGAAGACAATGGTGATTGATGCCAAAACAGTCAGTGTGAATATGCATTTGCGCAACATACAGATTCTATTTTGGACTGCAAGATAGTAAATATGTGTAAATTTGACTTTCAAGACTTATAATTTATATCCCAAAAACGATTATAATGCTCTTTTTATTATATTTTTTTATTTCAAACACTATCTTACAAACTTTTTCGTTATTGATTTAGTATGCGACTATTGACCCTTTTCTTTTTACCTCTTTGCCTATGGTCTCAACAGATTGATGTACAATGGAATTGGCAAGGTGTCGAACGGTTACATGTTGGAGATCAGTTAAAAAGAGTACCCAAAGCGATAGGTCAAACCGTTTTTTATGATGAAGAACATCAGCGATTTGCCATTAGCATTTCAAAACAATTCGCAAACGATTCTGGCGTGGAATTCTCTATCGAAAATGTACAAACACTAGAAGTTGATGTTGATCTTGATGTAAATCTTGATTTGGATCAATTTGCTGCTCGTCCTCATACCATGGTATACAAAACCAAAGGAAGAGATGTCCACCAAGTTGTTTTTCAAATCGAACCTTTTATTGTAAAAAACAACAAACTTTATGTGGTTACTGGATTTACCATTATCCCACATACAGTGAATCGGTTTACCAGCAAGCGTGTCCAACAGCTAACTTCAACTGACTCTATGTCTCCTCAATCTGGCTATAGATTTGAAGTCAATCGGACAGGTATTCACAAAATCACAGCTGAGTTTTTACGTGACTTGGGTATGCCAATATCCAGCATAAATCCAGAGACTTTAAAAATATTTGGTAGGGGTGGTCAAATGATTCCCTTGATCAATTCGGAAATGAATGGAGTCAATTATGGGTTTTCCGAAAACCCGCTCCAACTTGTAGGTATGGACGATGGAAGCATAGATGATGAGGATTACATCTTGTTCTATGCTTATGGATCTTCCGAATGGAGTGATGATAGTCAAACAGCAGTGAATCTTTATCATGACCATGCGCATTATGTTATTTCTTACGGTGGAGAAAATGGACTTCGGGTAAATACTCAATTATCATTGGCAGTTACCAATGACCATCAAACGAGCGCTTCTGTAAATCTACATTTCGAAGAAGATTTAGTCAATATTGCGCAAATGGGTAGAAAGTGGTTTGGAAATCGCTTTCTCCATAATTCAACTGCTAATTACGCTTTTCAGCTGACCGACCGAAAAGCTGCAACCGGTGTGGATATTAAGCTTGCCGCAGCGGCTTCAGCCATAAATGGCAGCTATTTTGATTTAAGTGTAGAAAACGCCAATAAGTTCCTTAATTTGGCAGCAACACAAACACTTACAAGAGCATCAGAGGGAACAATAAGTCTATCAATAAATCCGTCTTCAAATGAGCTAGATGTGCATTTGCGCTACGATGCGTCGGGATTTAGTTCTGCGGTTGGTTATTTGGATTACATACAAGTTTCTTATGAGCGAATTCTTTCTGGAGATCGCGGACAATTTGCGTTTACAACGAATAATTCAAATAGTTATCAAGCATCAGATGTCGATGCAATTTGGGAATTGAATTCCGATGGCACAATTCAAGTTTTCCAATCCGACAATGATCGAGAGGTATACTTTTACTCCAATGAGACTGCCGATCGCTATCATGTATACAGCGCTAATGATGTGCTTGTGCCACAACGCAGTGAATATGGAGATACATTTAACTCACCCCAATTGCGTGAACGACTATCCAATGAAGCAGAATATATCATTATCACGCACGATGATTTTGTTGAGGAAGCCAATAAGCTTGCTGCACACCACCGTTCGCACACGGGATTAAAATCTTCGGTTTTGACCCTAGCTGAAATTTACGATGATTTTAGTGCCGGCAATGTTGATATCATGGCAATTCGCAATGCGATTCGATACGCATACCTCAACAATTCTGATGACAACAAACCCAAGTATGTTTGTTTATTTGGAGACACAAGCTACGACTACAAAGATCGGATCCCAAACAACAATATGGTCGTGCCAACCTATCATTCTTTGAATAGCTTCCATTTGGCCAATAGCTATATGTCAGACGACTTTTATGCGATGATGGACATCAGCGAAGGAGCACTCAGTTTTTACGACCGTATGGACTTGGCAGTTGGCAGAATTCTTTTCGATACAAAGGCGGGTGCTCTCGCGATGGTGGATAAATCGATTGATTACAGTTTGGCCAATGGAGACTGGCAAAACACATTTACGATTCTGTCTGACGACTCAGATGCAGAATGGGAAAATATTATTCAGGAACGACTAGATGAATTGGGAGAGGAGGTGATAGCCAATAAACCATTCTTAAACCTACAGAAGGTGCATTCTGATTCTTTTGAGCAGGTCATCTCTGCTACAGGCGACCGTTATCCTGGGGTCAATCAAGCATTGGAAAATCAATTCGTTCAGGGCACACTTGCTATCAATTATTTTGGTCATGGTGGAGAAAGTGGCCTAGCTTCTGAGAGAATATTTGATAAAGAATTTGCTGACCGTCTCTACAATCCAGGAAGATTTCCTCTCTTTATCACATCTACTTGCGAATTCAGTCGTTTTGACAACCCCGAGGTTTACACAGCAGGAGAGGCAAGTTTTGCCAATCCAGCAGGAGGTGTGATTGGACTAATTTCCACCACTAGACAAATTTACGTGGGCAATGGCATCACCTACAATAAAATTATTGCTGAGCATTTATTTGCCTACGAATTGGATGATTACCCAACAATTTCAGAAGCCTTGCGCTTGTCAAAAAATGACTTCTTCGGCACATCTCAGAAGCGAATTATATTTTTTATCGGCGACCCAGCTCTCAAACTTGCGATTCCACAAGGTCGCGTAGACCTGACGCATCTCAATGGTAATGAAATTGAAGGATTAGGTGATGAAAACAAACAATTACGTGCCCTTGACCGTGTGAATCTCGCCGGTCAAGTTTCAGACAAAAATGGAGAACTACTAGATGATTTTTCAGGAGAGGTTGTGTTGACAATCTTTGACAAAGAGCTAGAAAAAACAACACTTGGCAATGATGGTAATGGAACCTTTACTTTCAACGCACTAGGCAATGTGATTTTTAAGGGAAATGCGGAAGTGATTAATGGATTTTGGAATATCGAGCTGGTCATACCCAAAGACATTTCACTTCCACTTGGTCAAGCTCGTATTAGCATGTATGCTGTTTCGAGTGATAGTACGAGCAAAAAGACGGGCTTATTCACCGATCTTCTTATTGGGGGAATCAATCCAAATCCAGAAATTGATACCCAAGGGCCTGTAATTGAACTTTTTTTAGATAATGAATCATTTGAAAGCGGAGATATGACGGGAACCAACCCGATTTTAATTGCAAGATTTTCAGATGAAAATGGCATCAACACTTCTGGCGGGTTAGGGCATGAACTACTGGCTATTTTAGATGGAATGACACAGCACCCAATCATCTTAAATAATTTTTATCGCACAAACCTTGGAGACTACCAGTCGGGCTCTCTGAACTACTTGTTCAACAATCTTTCTCCAGGGCCTCACACTCTCTCTGTGACAGCTTGGGACACCCATAACAACCCTTCTACACAAACTATTGATTTTGTGGTTTCAAGCGAAAATAACATTTTAATCAATGCGATCTACAACGTGCCCAATCCTTTTGAAACCCAAACTACATTTTGGATCAGTCACAACAAACCCCGTGAGCTTATTCAGGCAAACATCACCATTCACGACATCAACGGGAAAAAAGTATGGGAGCAAAATAAAACATTGTACTCTGGCACAAACACAAATAGTGAGATTGTGTGGAATGGTCAGTCGAATGACGGCACATTAGTAAATAAGGGAGTATATTTGTGCACGATTACGTTAAATTCTACGTTATCCAATACAACACACACTGAGACACATAGAATAATAAGGAATTAATAAAGTATGAGAAGTTTTTTTTCATTTGTATTCGTATTTATAGCAATCGCATTAAACGGACAAAACCGAGTGATCACCACTGGTGTTCCATTTCTTTTGATCACCTCTGATGCGAGATCAGCTGGTATGGGTGAACAAGGGGTTGCAACTACGCCAGACGCCTTTTCCCAAAATTGGAATCCATCGAAGTATAGTTTTGCTCCAAGCGAGTCAGGAATCGGTGTAAGCTATACGCCCTATCTAAGTCAATTGGTCAATGATATCTTCCTAGCGAATGTGTCTTATTATAAGGTTGTTTCGGAACGAGCAGCTTGGGCGACAAGCTTAAAATATTTTAGCTTGGGTGAAATAGAGATTGGTCAAACACCAGCTGACTTTATCAATCCACTCATCGAACGACCAAATGAGTTTGTTTTAGACTTTTCCTATGCGTTAAAACTCAATGAATCGTTTTCTTTAGGAGTAACAGGTGCTTTTATCAATTCTGATCTCAAGCTTGGCTCTGCAACTGATGATGCCTCAGCTGCGAGTACAGTCGCTTTTGGGGTTTCGGGTTACTATCAGTCTGCGCAACGTGACTTTAGCAATTTTGAAGGCAAGTGGCGTGGCGGATTTAACATCAGCAACCTTGGTCCAAAACTCACTTACGAAGATGACGGTTTTGCAGATTATTTGCCAACGAACTTAAAAGTCGGTGGTGGCTTTGACTTTGTATTAGACAGCTACAACATTCTCAGTTTGGGCTTAGAAATCAACAAGCTACTCGTTCCTACGCCAAGTCAGCCCATCAAATCAACCAATGTAGAAGGGGAAGAAATCATCACTGGGTATATCCAACCAGACGTGAGTTTTCTCAGTGGAATTTTTAAGTCATTTGGAGATGCACCAGATGGGTTTAGTGAAGAATTGCAAGAATTTACTTGGGCGTTAGGTGCCGAATTCAATTACAACAATGCCTTCGCCTTACGTGCAGGATATTTCAATGAACACGAAGACAAGGGTGCTCGAAAATTTATTACCCTTGGTGCAGGTTTTAAGTACAATGTCGTGGACATCGATCTCTCGTATTTAATTTCAGCAACAAAATTGATTAATCCTCTCGAAAACACCCTCAGATTTTCACTTACATTTAATTTTGGCGATTCTTTAGAGAACTAGCAATTGCCATTATTGTTTGAATAATCCCATTTCCCGTTTTTACAAAAAGTGGGAAAGCATTACCTTTGCAGTCAGATATCATTGGAAACAAAAGATATTGATTCTATGAAAGAAGTAACCAAAGAAACTTATTTGAGCTGGTATGAGAATATGCTCTTCTGGCGAAAGTTTGAAGACAAGCTTGCCGCTGTTTACATTCAACAAAAAGTACGAGGATTTTTACATCTATACAATGGGCAAGAAGCAGTTCTGGCTGGTTCCCTTCATGCGATGGACCTCACCAAAGACAGGATGATCACAGCCTATCGCAACCACGTTCAGCCCATTGGGATGGGTGTTGACCCCAAACGTGTGATGGCCGAATTGTACGGTAAAGCAACGGGAACTTCCCAAGGTCTTGGGGGCTCAATGCATATTTTTTCTAAAGAACACCGCTTTCATGGGGGGCACGGAATTGTCGGGGGTCAAATTCCTTTAGGAGCTGGAATGGCATTTGGAGATAAATACCATGGAAGCGACGCTGTAACACTCTGTTATATGGGTGATGGAGCTGTTCGTCAGGGCTCACTTCACGAAACACTCAATCTCGCCATGTTATGGAAACTTCCAGTTGTGTTTATCGTGGAGAACAATGGCTATGCCATGGGAACTTCTGTTGAGCGCACAGCCAATCATACGGACATCTGGAAACTAGGTCTTGGCTATGAAATGCCATGTGGACCCATTGACGGAATGGATCCTGTGAAGGTGGCAGAGGGGATTTCTGAAGCGATTAAAAGAGCAAGAAAAGGGGAAGGCCCTACCTTCTTGGAAGCAAAAACATACAGATATCGTGGACATTCGATGTCAGACGCACAACATTACCGAACCAAAGATGAAGTCAATGAATACCGTAAAATTGATCCAATCACCCAAGTTCGCGAGCACATTCTGAAAAACGAATTTGCTTCCGAAGATGAACTCGGAAGTATCGATGCAGATGTGAAAGTTCGGGTTCAAGAATGCGCAGATTATGCAGAGTCTTCGCCCTATCCTGAAAAATCTGTGATGTATGATGCTGTTTACGAACAAAGCGATTATCCATTTTTAGCACATAAATTATAATATGGCGATTGTAGTAAATATGCCGCGATTGAGCGATACTATGGAAGAGGGAACAGTCTCCTCATGGCTCAAGAAAGTTGGAGATAAAGTTGAGGAGGGCGATATATTAGCCGAAATTGAAACAGATAAAGCCACTATGGAGTTTGAGTCTTTCAATGAGGGCTTTCTACTTCATATCGGAATTGCAGAGGGTGAAAGCGCTGCTGTTGACAGTTTACTTGCCATTATTGGGGATGAAGGGGAAGATATCAGTGCTCTAGTTAATGGGGATACAACCACATCTGCTCCAGAAAATACCTCTGAATCAGAAGAAAGTCAGTCAGAATCCATAACAAAAACTCAAATCTCCGCTATACCTGATGGCGTGGAGGTGGTCAAAATGCCACGCTTGAGCGACACCATGGAAGAAGGAACTGTCGCCTCATGGCTAAAAAATGTTGGAGATGCTGTTGAGGAAGGTGAAATTCTAGCTGAAATCGAAACAGATAAAGCTACGATGGAATTTGAATCTTTTTATGCAGGGGAATTATTGCATATCGGGGTTCAAGTCGGTGAATCAGCTGCTGTCGACAGCTTACTTGCAGTCATTGGGCCAAGTGGTACTGATGTCGCCTCTGTTTTGGCTGCATCGTCAAATGCGAACTCAGGCAGTTCCCCAGCAATCGAGAAAGAAGCAGCGCCAGTTGATACCCCACCCGCTGCAACTGCGGAAACTGCCGTTCAGACAACTGCAAGTCCGGTCGTATCTTCTGCCAATATAAACGAAAGAATCATGGCATCCCCTCTAGCCAAAAAGATGGCTGCTGAAAAGGGGATTGACCTTCTTCAAGTTCAAGGAACAGGGGAGCATGGAAGGATCGTAAAGCGTGATATCGAACAGTTTGTTCCGGGTTCAGCTGCTGCGAGCACACAAGCTTTTGTTCCGAAGGGACAGGAATCATCAGAAGATATTCCAAACTCACAAATGCGAAAAGTGATCGCCAAACGACTTGCCGAGTCCAAGTTTAGTGCTCCTCATTACTATTTATCTGTAGAATTTGATATGGATGCAGCTATTGCATTCCGTAAACAATACAACGAGCTGCCCAACACCAAAATATCATTTAATGATATCGTCGTAAAAGCAACAGCTTTGGCGCTTAAAAAACATCCTCAAGTCAACTCGCGTTGGTTTGACGATCGTATGCAGCTCAATCACCATGTACATATTGGAGTCGCGGTGGCTGTTCCTGATGGATTGGTTGTTCCTGTTGTCCGATTTGCTGATGAAATGGATTTACCTCAAATCGGTTCGCAAGTCAAAGACTATGCAGCTCGAGCTCGTGATAAAAAACTTGCGCCAGACGAAATGGAAGGAAGTACGTTTACCATCTCCAATCTTGGGATGTTTGGAATCGATGAATTTACATCCATTATCAACCAACCCAACTCTGCTATTCTATCGGTCGGTGCAATTGTACAAAAACCAGTGGTAAAAGATGGAGAAATAGCAGTTGGTAGTACAATGAAGCTTACACTTGCCTGTGATCATCGTACGATTGATGGAGCTACTGGTGCGCAATTCCTTCAAACATTACGGGAATATATCGAACAACCCTTGCGCTTGGTAATTTAAGATCATGCACTCACCAAAACGTGTTATCGTAACGGGTGCCAGTCGTGGGATTGGACGTGCTTTGGTTGATGCCTTTCAAAATTTAGGACATGAGGTTTGGGCTTTATCTCGAAACATAGATGAACTCAAACACATAATGGGGATTCATGTGGTTTCTATTGATTTATCCGATGAGCAACAAATATCAGATTGGGTTGGATCGTGTGGAGTTGATCATTTCGATGTATTAATCAACAACGCTGGTATGCTTATCAATAAACCATTTTCTGTCACCACTTCTGAGGATTTTGAAGCGGTCTACCGTGTCAATGTTTTTGGTTCTGCTCAATTAATACGTCATTTACTCCCATTGCTATCTACAAGCAGTCACATTCTCAACATCAGTAGTATGGGCGGTATAAATGGGTCTGCCAAATTTCCAGGGCTTGCAGCTTATAGCAGTAGCAAAGGAGCTCTTGGAATTTTGACCGAACTATTAGCGGAGGAGTTTAAAGACAATGGCCCACGTTGTAATGCCTTGGCCTTAGGTGCGGTTCAAACGGAAATGCTTGCCGAAGCTTTCCCGGACTATAAAGCTCCTGTTTCTGCCACAGAAATGGCATCTTATATCGCAGATTTCTCGCTCAATGGCCACCGCTTGTACAACGGCAAAATTCTACCGATTAGTCAATCCACACCATGAGTGCTTTTGCGACGTATTTGCCTGTTAATGCGCGTTCTCAATGTCTCGATTTGGTTCAGAATCAACCAGTTACCATTCGGGTTGTCAGCCCAAGGCGTACAAAACACGGAGATTTTCGAAAGTTTCCAGATGGACGATTTCAGATTACCTTAAATAAAATGGAAAATCCCTATCGATTTTTAATTACATTTATTCATGAGTGGGCGCATTGGTTGGTTACTCAAACACAGCCGTATAGAACCCAACCACATGGTGCTCTATGGAAGCAAACGTTTAAGGAACAAATGCTTCCTTTTCTTCAAGATCAAATTTTTCCTAATGATGTACTCGGCTTGTTGGCAAAACACTTGAAAAACCCAAAATCAACTCTTGATGCAGACCCTCCATTGGCTCTTGCGCTCAAGCGCTATGACCCTGCTAACGATAAATCTTTTATTTTTGAGTTAGAAACCGGCACTCGCTTTCGAGCAGAAAATGGCAAAATCTACGAATTGGGACAATTGCGTAGAACATGCTATGCTTGTGTTGAGCTTGCCACAAAAAGAACCTATCTCTTCGCTGCGCACAGTGAAGTTCAAAGGGTTTAAAATTAAAGATGTCTGCGTAATGGAATCTAAATTTGACTTTGTAGAAGAAACCAATGCTGCTAAAGCAGAGGTTCAACAGGGAGCGAAAGGGTTTTTAAAAAGTCTGTTTGGGTTTGTATCAACCCTGCTGTCCATCCGTAAAGACACTGATTATCGGGCAACAATTCAGGCCATACAAGACGATATTTCCTTTCGTGGCGCCACCGCTTGGGTATTGATTTGTTCAATTTTCCTTGCCTCAATTGGATTGAATGCCAACTCGACTGCTGTGGTCATAGGTGCGATGTTGATAGCGCCTTTAATGGGCCCTGTTCTTGGTGTTGGGGTTTCTTTGGCGATTAACGATCTAGCCACATTACGCCGTTCCTTGGTCAATTTTGGTGTCATGGTATTGCTCAGTGTACTTACGGCATTTCTTTTCTTTGCTCTTTTTCCGCTTCGCGAAGAGTCCAGTGAGCTTTTGGCTCGTGTCAGCCCTGATATTCGAGATGTGTTGATTGCTTTTTTTGGTGGTTTGGCTTTGATTATTGCTCGAACCAAAAAGGGAACCATAGCCTCAGTGATTTTTGGGGTTGCCATTGCCACTGCCCTTATGCCACCTCTTTGTACAGTTGGTTATGCACTGGCACATTCAAATATTTCCTATGCGCTTGGAGCGTTGTATTTATTTGCGATTAATGCCAGTTTTATTGCCCTTGCTGCGTATCTGGTTGTTAAACTTTTGCGGTTCCCTATGACAGAGTATGCCAATCCCAAGAGCCGCCGTCGTATTTCGCGTCTGGCAACACTATTGGCCTTACTCATGGCGATCCCCGCTGGATTTACTTTTGTTGACGTATTACAAAAGAGTCGTTTTCAAGCGGCTGCACAATTGTTTTTGGACAGTGAGCTTCAAGGGATTGATAATGCCGATTACTTGCGCCAAACAGCAAGCATCGTTTTTGATGATTCACAACCAAAAGTGATTATCAATAACTTTGGCGTGGCCCCTTTAGAACCAGCTGTTGAGCGCTTGTTAAGGGAGCGAATTGCTTCCTATGAATCTCTTGAAAATACAGCACTTATTGTAAACCAATTGGAACAAGAAACCAAGCGTTTTGATCAACAGCGTTTTCTGATTGAATTACGAAAACGTGACTCACTGGAACTTCTTCGTCAACAAGCTGAAATTCAAGCATTACAAACACGTATTGGCGAACTTAACAATCGATCAACATCCCAAATCTCATTTGATGAAATACTCTCCGAAATGAGGGTAATTAGTCCTTTTGCTCGAGAAGTTCGCTATGCACAAACCTATATTTCAAACTTCGAAACGATAGATACAATAGCGGTCTTTCGTATACAGTGGGACTCTTCTTTGGACTCTTTAGCCATTACATCCGAAGAAAAACGTTTGCGAAATTGGTTGGTAATTCAACTTCCTAATCGTGCCTTTGTCCTCGAAAGCGATTAATCCTCTAGGTATAATTTTCTCACTTTTTTGAACAAGTTTGAGGAATAAACAAAGTCTGTAACGGCTTCGTTATCGGTTTTAAATATATTTTGGTTTGACCCCTCCCATTCTTTAGTACCATTCTTTAAAAAGACAATGGTTTCTCCGATTTCCATGACCGAGTTCATGTCATGGGAGTTGATGACGGTAGTGATATTGTACTCTTTAGTTAATTCCTGAATCAGGTTGTCAATCACAATAGCTGTTTTTGGATCCAATCCAGAGTTTGGTTCGTCACAAAAAAGATATTTGGGTCGCATCACAACTGCTCGTGCAATCGCAACTCGCTTTTGCATCCCACCTGAAATTTCATTGGGAAGCTTGTTTTTCGCGTCGATGAGGTTGACACGCTCAATGACGGTCTCTGCTTGCTCTATCCTTTCGGCTTCTGACAATTTGGTTAGCATGCGCATGGGAAACAATACATTTTCAATCACACTCATCGAATCAAATAATGCACTCCCTTGAAAGACCATTCCGATTTCCCTGCGTAGGGTTCTGTGTTCGTCGTCTGTCATTGAAGAAAAAGGAATTCCGTCAAAATAGATTTCGCCTTTATTGGGAGTAAATAAACCAAGAAGAATTTTGAGTAAAACGGTTTTTCCAGACCCACTTTGTCCAATCACCAAGTTTGTTTTTCCTCTTTTGAATTCAGTTGTAATCCCTTTTAAAATTGGCGTATTATCAAACTCTTTATGTATGTCTTTTATCTGAATCATTTCAGGAGAAAAAGAGTTGGGTAATAAAATAGTTTACAACAATAATGACAACAGAGCACCAAACAAAGGAAACCGTGCTGGCACGACCAACATCAAGTGCTCCCCCTTTCATATAATAGCCGTGGTAGGAGGGGATTGTAGCTAAAATGATCGCGAATAAAAAAGTTTTTACAAAAGCATAAAAGACATGAAATGAATTAAACTCCAATTGAATGCCCTCGATGAATGAGGCGCTACTCGAAAAGCCCCCATATATGGTGGCAGCCCAGCCACCAAAAATGCCTAAAAACATAGAAAAGATAATGACGATTGGCAATAAGGTCATGGCCAAAAGTTTGGGGAAAACCAAAAAGTTTACCGAATTAATACCCATAACTTCCAAGGCATCGATTTGTTCGGTTACGCGCATGGTCCCAATACTTGATGTGATATAGGACCCGACTTTTCCAGCTAAAATAATCGCCATAAACGTGGGTGCAAACTCAAGAATAATGGATTGTCGCGTTGCAAAACCAACCAGATTTTCTGGGATAAAAGTGCTGTCGATATTCAAAGCTGTTTGAATGGAGACAACTCCGCCCACAAAAAAAGAAAGAAAACATACTATGCCAAGTGAACCTAGTATCAAATCCTGAATTTCTTTCATAACGAGTCCATACATAATCGATCGTTTGGTAGGTTTGATAAACACCAACCGAATCATCAAAAAATAGGCACCAACGTGTTTGAGTATATTCACTTGACGAAAGTAAAAAAATAATGTTTGCTTACAGAGGTTGTCTCTCAAAAAAATTATATTTGAAATTTTCAATCGATACACATGAAAAAAATTCTACCTGTTTACATTATCTTACTCAGTGTTTTGGCTTGTTCCCCTACAAATCTAGAAAAGCCGCCTAAGCTTGTAATCGGAATCGTGGTTGACCAAATGCGATACGATTACATTACTCGTTATTGGGATGACCTCAGTCCGAATGGCTTTAAACGCTTTTATAAGGAGGGTTTTGTGGCTCACAACCACCATTTTAATTATTATCAAACTCTAACGGGTCCAGGACATGCTTCCATTTCAACTGGAACGACACCTTCTGTACATGGAATTATCGGAAATGAGTGGTATGACCGCAAATCAAAAAAAGAGGTATACTGTGTTGGTGATAATGATGTGGAAGGATTGGGGTCTGCGACCAAAGGAAGAAAATCTCCGAAACATCTTATTACAACCACTTTTGCAGATCAATTTCGACTGCACACACAGTTTCGAAACAAAGTGATTGGAATTTCCCTAAAGGATCGTTCTGCTATTTTATCAACAGGACATTCTGCCAATGCGGCATACTGGTTTGCAGGAGGTGATGAAGGCGTTTTTACCACAAGCACATACTATATGGACTCTCTGGCCAACTGGGTGTCTGAATACAACGCTAAGAAATACCCTCACCAATACGCATCATCGGTATGGAACACCTTACGGCCAATAGAAACGTATACCGCGAGTGGGCCTGACGATACACCCTATGAAGGGATTTACAAGGGAGCAGACCGACCAACATTTCCCTATGATCTTTCAACCCTATCGCCAGACTATTACAAAGACAAGGGCTTGGACATCGTTCGCAACACTCCTTTTGGAAATACCCTTGTAACTGATATGGCTCTTCTTGCTCTTGCGCACGAGGACCTTGGGAAAGATGATCAAACCGATGTATTGATGATCAGCTATTCTTCAACTGACCATGTTGGACATCAATTTGGATTGACAGCAATCGAAACCCAAGACACTTACCTTCGTTTGGATTTGGAATTGGAACGATTATTTTCTGAAATCGATCAAATGGTTGGAATGGATGATGTTACCCTATTTCTGACCTCAGATCACGGTGCAGTTCATGTTCCCAAATACCTCAATGACCATAATTTTCCCGGCGGGCATGATAAAAGTAAGGGGATAAAAGACCAAGTCAATCAAGTCTTGTTTTCGAAAACAGGTATCGATAATTTGGTGTTGCATATTGGCAATGATCAGATGTATTTGGATCATGAACAAATTGAAAAAAATAGACTTCACCTTGATGAATTGGCAGAAGAAGCAATCCGCGTGATTCTCCGCTTTTCTACCATTGAAAAAGCATTTAAAACTGTCGATGTCCCCCAATTGAGTCCATCTGAAAAACTGCATAACCTCTTGCTTCGTGGAAATCATATCAAAAGAGCGGGGGATGTTTATATGATACCCAAACCGGGTCATATCGATTATGGCCATACGGGAACAACTCATGGCACTGGCTTTTCCTATGACACCCATGCTCCACTGCTGATGATGGGTCGTGGTATCAAAGCAGGCCACACTTTCGAAGAAACATCGATTACGGATATAGCTCCAACAATGTGCGCTTTATTGGGTACCGCTTTTCCAAATGGGATGACAGGAAATGTAATTTCGAAAGCTTTGCTTAAAGCTGATAAGTAATTGCATTGATATTCATTCCAGCACCAACACTAGCAAACAAGATCACGTCACCTTTGTTGAGCTTGTGATCTTTGAGTTGACCTTTACGCACCAAGTCGAATAGAGTCGGTACCGTAGCTACTGAACTGTTTCCATAGGTTTGAATGTTCATCGGTAAAATATCTTCTGGCATTTGGGTTCGGTATAATCGATAGAAACGTTTCAGAATCGCTTCATCCATTTTTTCGTTGGCTTGGTGGATAAATACTTTTTTGAGGTCTTCAATTTGCTGTCCAGAAGCATCAAAACAGTCTTTCATTGCTTGGGGAACATGGTTTAACGCAAACTCATATACCTTTCGACCTTCCATTTTGATGTATTGGGTGTTGTCATTTTTGGGATTGCAGTATGAACCACCTGCATAAATGTAATAGGTTTCATCAGTTGTATAGGTCGCAGTATTGTGGGATAATAATCCCCCATCTCCTTTTATTTCTTCGATAATTGTTGCGCCTGCTCCGTCTGCAAAAATCATGGAATCCCGATCGTTGCGATCCACCACCCGTGATAAGGTCTCTGCTCCGATAACAAGACAACGTTTCGCCATGCCAGCTTTGATAAAAGCTTGTGCTTGGATAAGCCCTTCGACCCAGCCCGGGCAACCAAAAATCAAATCATAAGCAACACAACTTGGACTCTTTATCCCGAGTTGATGCTTGACTCGAGCGGCAAGAGCTGGTAACATATCTGATTGGTTTTGGCCGTGAGTAACGTCCCCAAAATTATGGCCAACGATGATATAGTCTAATTGCTCTGGATCGATACTGGCATCATCAATTGCTCGTTCGGCAGCAAAAGTTGCGAGGTCACTCGCGTTGTGATGATTTTTTGCGTACTTCCGCTCAGATATCCCAGTAATCGATTGGAATTTCTCGATAATCGTCTCATTGGTAACCGTAAAGAGCGAGCCATCTGCTTGAAAAAACTCATGTTTAAGAAAGTCCCGATTCGAAGTAACATTTTCGGGAATATAACACCCTGTGCCTGTAATTTTAATGGCCATGATTCATGGTTTTATTCAAAGCTAAATACATTCTAATGACCACACCAAATAATAATAAAAATACTACGACACCCAAAAATAACATAAGAATTCGAAGGGAGCAATGGATAGCTGAAATTTAATTTATAAATAACTTAAAATGAGTTATTTAAATTTTATCTTCCGTTGTCCGATATTCTTCAATGGGGGCACATGTACAGATCAAATTACGATCCCCAAAGGCCTCATCGGTTCGTCTTACACTCGGCCAAAATTTATTTTGTCTCACAAAATCAAGCGGATATGCGGCCTCACTCCGACTGTAGGGAAGTTCCCATTCATCAGCTGTTAGTAGTGCTAGAGTGTGGGGAGCATTGTGTAAAATATTATCTTTTTGGTATGCATCACTTCCTTCAATTTCGAAACGAATTGAAATCATTGCATCGCAGAATCGATCTAATTCGGACTTATCTTCGCTTTCAGTTGGCTCTATCATCATCGTACCAACTACTGGAAACGAAACTGTTGGAGAATGGAATCCGTAGTCCATTAATCGTTTTGCGATATCTACGACTTCGATACCTTTTTCCTTAAATGGTCTGCAGTCAATGATAAACTCATGTGCGGCACGTCCAGACTCTCCTTTGTACAAAATCTCATAGTGTTTATCCAATCTTGCTTTGATGTAGTTTGCATTGAGAATCGCAATTTCTGTCACTCTTTTCAAACCTTTTGCACCAAGCATTCGAATATAGGCATAAGAGATGAGACAAATCATGGCCGAGCCCCAAGGAGCTCCAGAAATAGTGACAGATTGTTTATCTTTTGAAAGGAAAGGATGTGAAGGTAAAAATGACGCTAAGTGCTTTGCCACACAAATTGGCCCAACCCCAGGACCACCACCGCCGTGCGGAATGGCAAAGGTCTTGTGTAAGTTGAGATGGCATACGTCCGCTCCAATCAACGCAGGGTTTGTAAGACCCACTTGCGCATTCATATTTGCACCGTCCATGTAGACCTGTCCGCCACAGTCGTGGATCACTTTGGTTATTCGCTGGATGGAAGATTCAAACACCCCATGAGTTGAGGGGTAAGTAATCATCAAAGCAGCTAGATTTTCGGCATGTGCCATGGCCTTTTCGCGTAACTCATCTTCATTGATATTTCCGTGTTTGTCAGTACCTACAACTACAACACGCATACCCGCCATGACTGCCGAGGCTGGATTGGTTCCATGAGCCGACGAGGGAATCAAACAAATATTTCGATGCCGATCACCACGCGCCTCGTGATAGGACCGAATAACCATCAAACCGCTAAACTCCCCTTGAGCACCTGAGTTGGGCTGGAGTGAAGTAGCTGCAAAGCCAGTAATTTCAGACAAATCGTTTTCGAGCTCCCTCAAAATATGCTGATAACCCTGTACCTGATCCGTGGGAGCAAAAGGATGAATATTCCCCCATTCAGGCCTACTGATTGGGAGCAATTCTGCGGCTGCATTTAGTTTCATCGTACAAGAACCCAAAGCGATCATACTGTGGGTAAGCGATAGATCTTTTCTCTCGAGTTGTTTGATATAGCGCATCAAAGCAGACTCGGACTGATAATTATAAAATACGTCTTGTGTGAGGTAGGGGGTAGAACGCTGCATGGAAGTTGGGATTCCAACTGGTTCCAAGGGAACTTTGGGAGAAGTTGTTTTACTACTGCTGATAATCTGAATTAACTCATCAATGTCAGAATCGGTTGTAAGCTCACTAATCGATATGCTCATGCGATGATCGTCAATGATATTCAGATTTACTCCACGACTGAGCGCTTCCTTTTGAACGACTCCAGTCGAACAACTGATCTGCAAAGTATCAAAAAAGGTAGTGTTGCATACATCAATACCCAGCTTAACCAAACCATTATAGAGTGCAATGGTGTGATTGTGTATACGTCTGGCGAGTTGACTAAGACCTTCAGGTCCATGATGAACGGCATACATCCCAGCCATAACAGCTAAAAGGACTTGTGCGGTACAGATGTTGGAAGTCGCACGATCTCGTTTAATATGTTGCTCACGAGTTTGCAATGCCATTCGCAAGGCACGATTTCCCTGCTTGTCTTGGGTAACGCCAATAATACGACCTGGAACACTTCGTTTATATTCTGTTTTAGTTGCAAAATAACCAGCATGTGGACCACCAAAACCCATCGGGATACCAAAGCGTTGGGTGCTTCCAACAACCACATCTGCACCATAAGTGCCCGGTGCTTCAAGAAGTGCTAAGCTCAAAATATCAGCGGCTACTGTGGTTTTAATATCCAGACTTTTTGCTTTGTCGACTGCAGCTCGCAAGTCAATGAGTTGTCCATATTTGCCGGGGTATTGAAAGATTGCACCAAAACAATCAGATGTTGGTTGCCAATCATCAACGTCTCCTTGAACCAACTCGATACCGATAGGGGTCGCTCGACTTTGTAAGACAGCAAGGGTTTGCGGTAAAATATTGTTGTCAACAAAAAACTGATTTGCTTCCGTTTTTTTTTGGGTAGATGTTCGGAGACTATACAGCATGCTCATCGCCTCAGCTGCCGCTGTACTCTCATCCAACAGGGAGGCATTTGCAAGGGGCATAGCTGTCAATTCACAAACCATAGTTTGAAAGTTGAGAACGGCCTCAAGCCGTCCTTGTGCGATTTCGGCTTGATAGGGTGTATAGGCGGTGTACCATCCGGGGTTCTCAAGTATATTTCTCTGTATCGCAGCAGGAAGATGGGTGGGATGATACCCCATACCAATATAGCTTTTGTGTACTTTGTTTTTTGAACCCAATGCAGCAATGTGTTGGATACAATTGGCCTCACTCATTGCATCGGGAAGGTTCATTTGATCTTGCAGTCGAATATTTGCAGGTATCGTTTCTGCACAAAGCTCGTCCAATGAGTTTGCTTTGATGGTTTTGAGCATGTCTTCTACCTCATCTACCCTAGGCCCAATATGACGGTAAGCGAAGTTTTCCGTTTTCAATGCAAAATTCTTAACACTACAAATTTAATGTTAACTACACAGCTTTTGTGTTTTTCTAAGTTGGATATTCACAAAGTTTTTAACTATCGTATGCCTATATTTGTCAATAATGCTTGTCTCATTGATTACTAAACTTTTTCGCTTTTATGTTCTGTCGAGTACTCATGTTGCATTTGCCCTACTTTCACTACTGTATTTAACCCATTTGCATTTTGAGCTATCTTGGCAAACCAATCTGTTTGCCTTTATCTTTTGTGCGACTGTAGGGACTTATAACTTTATTCGTTATTATGCTTCTCCAGACACAAGGTCAAGTTTCAATACGCCGATTCTTGTCTTTTCGCTCATCTCCGCCTTGGGCATGGGCTTATCAGCAACAAAACTCACTTCTCAAACGCTCCTCGTTGCCTTGCTTTTGGGAATGATGTGTTTGACCTATGTACTTCCTAGCAATCGTTTTTTTGGGGGATTACGCTACTTGCCTTACCTCAAGTCATTTGTCGTAGCAGCATGCTGGGCTTCAGTGGTTGTTTTGTTGCCCTTGCTCAATCATCAAATCGAATTTGATAGAGTGATTTGGCTTCTGTGGTTTCAAATGGCTTTGTGGACTTTCTCCACTATAATTCCTTTTGAAATCCGTGATGCCCACAAGGATAGCAAAAGCATGAAAACGATTCCTCATGTATTTGGTGTTCGAGGTTCTAAAATGATTGGCACCTTAATGTTGTTTGGGGTAGTTATCCTGTCATATTGTTTGTCGCTAAATCGCTATGATATGATTCCAACTTTAATCGCTTGTGGATTGGCACTCGTCTGTTTATGGAAGTCAACCATTCAACAAAGCACTTATTATGCATCGTTTTGGGTGGAGGCACTTCCCATGGTCTGGTTGTTGATGGTTGTGATTTGGAAAAGGATCTAAGAATTAATCTCTTTTCGTGATGCCTCTACTTTTTGAGCAAGACCATCTTTATATGCAACGATCTTATTTTGGAGTTCTTTGTTAGAAGTAGCAAGAATCTGAGCAGCAAGAATCCCCGCATTTTCTGCACCATTCAACGCCACAGTCGCCACGGGAACACCACTAGGCATTTGCAAAATCGAAAGTACAGAGTCCCAACCATCAATCGAATTTCTCGATTTGACAGGCACCCCAATTACAGGAAGAGGACTTGTAGCAGCAACCATACCAGGAAGGTGTGCAGCACCACCAGCGCCAGCGATAACAACGCCGATTCCGTTTTGGTGGGCTGAGGTCGCAAAGCGCATCATATAGGAAGGTGTTCGATGAGCAGAAACGATATCCACTTGGGTTTCTACACCAAACCCCTGTAAGATTTTGATGGCGCCTTCCATAACAGGCATGTCGGAGGCACTTCCCATGATAATGGCTACTTTCATAAGTTTCTTTTTACAAAGATAACGAAAAGGGGGATTATCTCTTTATGACTTCTTAGATCGGACGTTTACCCGCTGTTTGACATTTTTTGCAGTTTCACGAAGTATTTTAATGTTAGATCCGACCAAAGTAATATGTCCCATCTTTCGCATTGGTCTTGTTTCCGCTTTGCCATACAAATGAACATGAAGTCCAAAAACGTTCATCAAATCATCCATGCCCTGATAAATAACAGGACCATGAAAACCTTTTTCGCCTACTAAATTTATCATAATCGCATCATGGAAAAAATGGCAGTCACCAAAAGGCAAGCCGAGTATGGTTCGGAGATGCTGTTCAAATTGGGAAGTCATAGCAGCTTCAATCGTGAGGTGACCACTGTTGTGTGGGCGAGGAGCAACTTCGTTGATCAGCAAAGCACCTTTTTCGTTAAGAAAGAGTTCAACAGCCAAAAGTCCAACATGCTCAAGACCGTGAGCGACTTGCTCAGCTAATTTCTGCGAATCCACCAATTGCTTCTCATTCAAGCTAGAGGGAGTAAACACAAATTCTACCTGGTTCGCTTCTGAATGGAATTGCATTTCTACAGGACGATAACTCACACATTCTCCTTTATCGTTTCGTGCAACGATGACCGCAATCTCTCTTGCTATGGAGACACAGTCTTCTAAAATACAAGGTACATCTGGAATGGATTCCCATTCTGATTGGGTTTCAATTTTTTTTACACCAAAACCGTCATAACCAAACCGGCTGGCTTTCCAGATACATGGGGTTTCAATGTCCTTCCAGTCAGGTTTATGTGCAAACATTTTAAATGGCGAGCTCGGGAACTGGTTGTCGACATAAAATTGCTTTTGTCGGGCTTTACTTTGTATGATTTCGAGTGTAGCAGGTTTTGGATAAACTTTTTTTCCTTGTCTTTCAAGGGAATACAAGGCCTCGACATTGACATTTTCAATTTCGATGGTGACAACATCTGCTTGTTGTCCAAAGTCAACGACAGTTTGATAATCCATCAAGTCTCCAACGATAAAATCGTCTGCTAAAAGGCGTGCAGGGGCTGTTGGACTCGGGTCGAGAACCTTAGTAAACAAATCCCATTGCCGACATTTGACGAGCATCATTTTGCCCAGTTGACCACCACCCAATATGGCTAGCGTTTGCTTGGACGAAAAAACAGCGTTCCTCATGCGTGCAAAAGTAGGGTTTTTCACAATATGCTAAACCCTTCTGTTCGATCATATTTAGGCGATTTTATATCTTATCAAATTGATATTATGGTATCTTTGCTTGTCTAAAACTGATGATGAAAAATATAATACTTTTCGGAAAACCCGGTGCTGGAAAAGGAACACAAGCCGTTTTGTTGCGTGATGCTTTTCAATTGGTTCATATATCAACAGGTGATTTGTTTCGTTACAACATTGGAAATAATACCTCTTTGGGTGCCTTGGCCAAATCCTATATGGATCAAGGTGATCTTGTCCCGGATGAGGTAACAATTAAGATGTTGGAAGCAGAAGTTGATGCGAATCCAGATGCAGGGGGTTTTATATTTGATGGCTTCCCTCGCACTGCCAAGCAAGCGGAGGCACTCGATGAGTTTTTGCATTGTAAAGACATGAACGTTCACGCAACAATTGGTCTCGAAGTAGATGAGGAAGTTCTGATTAAACGACTTTTGAATAGGGGAAAAGATAGTGGTCGTGCAGATGATCAAGATGAGGAAAAGATTCGCAATCGGTTTGAGGAATACAATAATAAAACAGCCCCTCTGATCAACTACTACAAAGCACAAAATAAATTTCACAGCATTACAGGTGTAGGAACCGTGACAGAAATTTCTGAACAACTCATTGCCTTGCTAGACTCACTATAAAATGACAGAGGGTAATTTTGTCGATTATGTTAAAATTCATGCTTCCTCTGGCAAGGGTGGAAAGGGGTCGACACACCTACACAGAGAAAAATATATCACAAAAGGTGGGCCTGACGGAGGAGATGGCGGGCGAGGTGGTCATATTATTTTCAAAGGGGATCCAAACTTGTGGACACTTTTGGATTTTAAATTCAATCGTCATTTTAAGGCCGAACACGGAAAAGATGGCAGTAAAAATAGAAGTACAGGAGCTGATGGGCAAGATTGCGTGATCCGCGTTCCCTTAGGAACCGTAATTATCGATAACGATAGTGGAGAAAAGTTGACCGAAATCATAGACGAAGATGAGTTTGTAGCAATTCGAGGCGGTAAAGGTGGACGTGGAAATTGGCATTTTAAGAGCCCAACCAATCAAACCCCTCGCTATGCCCAATCGGGATTGCCTGGAAAAGAGGGCAATTTTACGTTAGAACTTAAGGTTTTGGCTGACGTGGGGCTTGTTGGCTTTCCCAATGCAGGGAAATCCACACTTTTGACAGCACTCACTGCAGCCAAACCAAAAATTGCAGATTATGAGTTTACCACACTCAAACCCAACTTGGGGATCGTGAGACAACGCAATTACAGTTCTTTTGTGATGGCTGATATCCCTGGAATCATTGAAGGGGCTTCTGAAGGCAAAGGTCTTGGGCACTATTTTTTACGACATATCGAACGAAATGCCGTTTTACTATACCTTATACCCGCTGATGCTGATGACCTGCTCGAGCAGTTTTCCATACTTCGAGGAGAGCTCAAAACCTATAATCCAGAGTTACTTGATAAAAATTATGTCATTGGGATTTCGAAAAGCGATCTTTTAGATGATGAGCTTCAACAGGAAATGAAAACCCTTGTCGAAAAAACATTTCCCAATGATGACATTTTATTCATTTCATCAATCGCTCAAAAGGGGTTAACACAACTCAAAGACCGCTTATGGGACGCTCTCAATACATAGGATTTCTATTGTGGACTATGGTGCTTTGTGCGCAGCGACCACCAAATGAACTGTTTCCGCTAACTCCGTTAAATCAGGAGCAGCAAATGGTCATGGACAAGCTTTCCAATCGCTCTGTTTCTACACTTTCTGATGCAGAAAAACTGACTTTAGCCAATATCTATCTTCAGGATCGCAGATATTCTGAAGCACTTTCTTTTTATGACGAACTCTGTGATCGAAATCCAAACCGATTCGACTATCAATTTGGACGGGGTGCCTCTGCTGGGTTTTTGTTATCTGGCACACCAAGTTTTCGTTCTTTGCGTTATGTCGTACAACTCCGAACGAGCTTCGAAGCAGCTGTTCGACTGCAGCCAAATGCTATTGACGCTCGACGCGCATTGCTCAACATCTATCTTGGACTCCCTCGTTTGTTAGGGGGAAGCAAAGCCAAAGCAATGCAACAGTTAAAAGCCATTCAGTTGATCAATCCACTCGAGGGTGCTTTAGCAGGGGTAATCTATGCCATAAAGACCAACGATCAATCTGTTTTCGATCAACAAGCTCAAATGGCCTTTCATGATTCCAAACATCAATTTGAAGTCAATGACAGTCGGTACGAGCTTGCGATGATTTCCGGTCATTACTTTGATGACAACAAACGTGCGAAAAAATTATTGAATGATTTTCTGGCCAACGCCAACCCTGGAGATCAATATCCACCTGTATTTGCCCGCTATCGTCTGGCTAAGTTTAACAATGACAACCCACTGCTGCTAAATCCCATAATTGAAGAAGTCGCTGAAATCGATACTTTTCTAGAAACCTATGACCCTTTATCTTCCTATATTCGTAATATAAAGCCAAACTAATGCGGATACATTTTATTGCGATCGGTGGTAGTGCCATGCACAATTTGGCCATTGCATTACATCGAAAAGGAAATCGAGTGACGGGAAGCGATGATGCGATTTATGAACCTTCTCGTTCACGTCTTGAAAAAGAGGGCTTGCTTCCGCATTCTTTCGGTTGGGATGCTAGTCGGATTGACGAGAGTATTGATGTCATAATTTTAGGGATGCACGCCAAAGCAGATAACCCCGAACTTCTGGCAGCTAAGGCATTGTCTCTTCCTGTCTACTCCTATCCAGAGTACCTTTACGAAGCGACCAAAGAGAAAACAAGAGTTGTTATTGGAGGCAGTCATGGTAAAACCAGCATTACCGCCATGATCCTTCATGTGCTGGATTATTGGGATTTGTCTGTGGACTATATGGTGGGAGCCCAGCTAGAGGGATTTGATATCATGACGCATCTCACGGAGGATAACGAATTTGTTGTTTTAGAAGGAGATGAATATCTCTCCTCTTCCATTGATCGTCGACCGAAATTTCATCTTTATAAACCCAATATTGCATTAATAAGCGGAATTGCTTGGGATCATGTCAATGTATTTCCCACCAAGGCAGAGTACGTAGAGCAGTTTAAGCTGTTTATCGAGACCATGACAGCTGGAGGAATTTTGATTTATAACCAGGAAGATGAAATCCTTGAAGAGTTAGTTGCCACTTCCAAACATCCGATTCGAAAGATTCCTTATCAAACGCACCCATCCACTGTGGACAATGGACAAACCCAACTGGAGTCAGATGAAGGACCGATACCATTGCAAATTTTCGGCCAACACAATATGAGTAATCTCTCTGGAGCACTTCTTGTCTGCACCCAATTGGGGATTGAGCCAGTTATGTTTTATGAGTCTATCCCTTCCTTTTCTGGTGCTTCAAAACGATTGGAGCTTTTTGCTGATCGTCCTGGAAAGCGCATATATCGTGATTTTGCACATGCTCCCAGTAAGGTTCAAGCAACGACGAAAGCTGTGCGTGAACAATTCCCAAATGACCTTTTTTTAGCTTGTTTGGAGCTTCATACATTTAGTAGTTTGGATTCCAGTTTTATCCATACCTACGCCAATTGCCTTGTCCATACAGATATTGCAGTTGTTTTTATCGATGACGAGTCTCGAAAAGCCAAGGGGAAGGATCCGCTTGATGAGGAGACAATCCGCAATGCCTTTTCCCACCGATCACTATATGTTTTCTACAATAAAAAAACCCTATTAAACTGGCTTCAACAACAACCCGCATCAATCGTATTGATGATGAGTTCTGGGCATTTTGGAGGTCTTGATTTTCACAGTTTGGTTGATTGACAGCGGATTTTTCTATCTTTAAGCAAAGTAAGTCCCCAATGAAAACACGTTTTCCCATCAGCCGGTGGGCCACCGATGATCGACCAAGAGAAAAGTTGGTCAAATTTGGTCATAAAAGTCTTACTAGTTCTGAACTCCTCGCAATTTTGCTCGGTTCTTGTACGCCCAATGAGTCCGCGGTTATGCTTGCCCAACGCATGTTGGCTCAGTACGATAATCATCTTGATCAGTTGGCACAATGTAGTTTAGAAGAGTTGTGCGAATTTCACGGAGTTGGACTCGCCAAGGCCACTCGTCTCGCAGCGGCTTATGAATTGGTACGCCGCCATAAGCAACCCCCCTCAACCGCATTCATCTCAGCAGCAGCCAGTCGGTTTTTGATTTTCTTCAACCTCATCTTGGAAATCTTCAGCATGAAGAATTTTGGGTAATCTACCTCAACCAACAACATGCAGTACTTAGCCATGAGCAACTCAGTCGTGGCGGCATAACGCAAACTTCAGTTGATATGCGACTTGCCTTTAAGCGGGCACTTGCACTTCAGGCCATTGCCATGATACTTGCGCATAACCATCCCTCGGGGCATCCAAGACCAAGCCAGTCGGACCACTCATTGACCAAAAAATTTGAAAAAGCTGGAAAAAATCTTGACATCCGCCTCCTTGATCACCTTATCATTACAGAAAACACGTATTTTAGCTTTGCCGATGAAGGACAGCTGTAAATGATACTGATCTATACCCATCAATTGAATGCTCGTATACGCTATGTGTTTACACATTTTTTTGAAACTTACACGAACAATTCTATTCAAATTACGAATGTGCTGGAAACATTTATTGCACATAATGGACCTAAGTTTTCATACACGAATCAAAAGCTTGGTAACGAATTTTTTGTTCAAGCAAACGCTTTATTGTTTGAGCAGGGAGTAAAGGAACAAGACATCAAAATCAGTCGTTGGCAAACAACGCCTGTCTTTTTTTCATGTGATAAAGAAAGTTCGATACCCTATGATATTTTTGCAGCTACTTTCTATTTGTTAGCTCGCTACGAAGAACATATCCCGCACTTGAAAGATGATATGAATCGGTTTTATACCAGTGGTTCTCTAGCGGGCAAACATAAGTTCGCAAATAAACCTGTAGTTGATATATGGGCACGACAATTTTTGGATTGCTTTACAGAATTTTTTCCAGAAATTCTTGTCAAACCCCCAACACGAAGACTTCAAACCATTCTCGAGGTTCCAGAGGCTTTTGCTTATAAATCAAAAAGCATGCTTCGAACTTTAGTTGAAAGTGGGTTTGATTTTTTTAACCTTCGCTTTGTTAAACTTTTTGAACGTTTTGCTGTACGCCTATCGTTTCGGCCAGACCCCTATGATATTTATAAATCTTGGATTGCCTTACATCAAAAAACAAATATACCAACTAAAGTGATGTTTATGTTTGCTCAGCCAAGTGCACATGATCGAAATATCTCGATTTTCAAACATCGATTTCTAGAAAAGATTAAAGATGTTGCGGACTATGTATCCACATCTCTTTTGGCCTCCTATCAATCCACTGATCAACCCCAACTGCTTCAGATTGAAGTCAACCGATTGAGCGAAATCATACATCATCCTCTAAAAGATATCCGACAATATTTGGTACGCCTTCGCTTTCCAACAACTTATGACCAATTTGCGAAATTGGGATTTGCCAATGACTACTCCTTACAGTTTGTAGATTATCTCGGCTATCGAGCGGGAACTGGCTTTCCTTTTCAGTTTTATAACCTCAGTAAAGAGCAGCGGTCAAACTTATTCATCCATCCTGTTGTCGCTCATGAGGCTATACTTCGAGCAAATCGTTCTCCACGTAAAGCGAGACGACTACTGGAACAGTGTAAAACCTACAATAGCGAGTATGGCACACCATTGACCCTAGTGCTGACTAATACGATTATGGATGAACGGATGAAAAATAAGGCGTGGAAGAGAATGTTTACCGAATTTTTGGAAAGCTATGATCAATAAAGAAACCATTACCGATCTTTTTTTTGATTTAGACCACACCCTCTGGGATTTTGAAAAAAACTCTGCACTCACTTTTGATCAGCTATTAATCGACTATCAAATCCCTGTCAGATTAGACGATTTTTTAAAGGTTTATGTGCCATTAAATTTAGAGTATTGGAAAGCTTTTAGAGAACAACGAATGGACAAAGAAACCCTTCGATATCGACGAATAAAAGACACTTTCGATCAATTGGAAATTTCTATTGATGACGACATGGTTTTCACTTTAGCAGATGCCTATATTCAAAATCTTCCTGAACACAACCATCTTTTTCCTGGTGCTATCGAAGTGTTGGATAAACTCAAAGAACGGTATTCGTTACATATCATTACCAATGGATTTCGCGAGGTACAACACTTCAAGATGAGAAATGCGGATCTTACGCCATACTTTAGTACTGTGACAGATTCAGAGTCTGTTGGTGTCAAAAAACCCAACCCATTAATTTTTGAAAAGGCACTGCGTGATGCAAACTGTGAACCATCTAGAGCTGTTATGATCGGGGACAGCTATGAGGCAGATATACTTGGTGCGCTGCAAGTCGGAATGCATGCCATTCATTTTGCAGTAGCAGGGGAAACCCCACACAATGATTGTGTAATGATTGATGATTTAGAGAGATTACTAGAGATCCTTTAGGATTTATACTTGTCTTTCCAGCGCGATTCAAGAAAAGATTTCATCTCGTTTTCTCTCGGATTGTTTCCTGGAATATACAATTTATGGCCTAAGAGCTGTTCTGGCATAAATTCCATATCGACAAAATTCCCATCATAATGATGAGCATAATTATAGTCTTTGCCATAGTCGAGTTCTTTCATCAGTTCTGTGGGTGCATTTCGCAAGGGTAGGGGAACTGTCAAATCTCCTGTCTCAGAAACAAGTTTTTGGGCTTTTAATATCGCTTCATAACTGCTATTGCTTTTTGGAGAGCTTGCAAGATAAATGGCACATTGACTCAATAGGATTCGAGCCTCTGGCATTCCGATTGTGTGTACTGCCTCAAAGCAACTTTGTGCCAAGACAAGAGCTGTTGGGTTGGCATTTCCAATGTCTTCACTGGCCAGAATCACCAAACGACGGGCAATAAACTTGATTTCTTCTCCTCCTTCAAGCATCCGAGCAAGCCAATACACTGCCGCATTTGGGTCACTCCCACGTATAGATTTGATAAAGGCAGAAATGATATCGTAATGTTTCTCCCCGCCTTTGTCGTATTGGGCTGTATTTTGTTGGGCGATTTGGGCAACAAACGTATTTTTTAGTATTACTTTTTTAGTTCTACTGGCTAGCACACACAGTTCAAAAAGGTTGAGCAATCGTCGTGCATCACCACCTGAATATCGAAGAAGAGCATCTGTTTCTTTAAGTGCAATCGATTTCTGTTGTAATTGCTCGTCTTTAGAAATCGCTTGGTTTAGAATCGAAATGAGGTGTTTTTTGGTCAGTGGTTCGAGGATGTATAACTGGCATCGTGAACGTAGTGCTGGAATAACCTCAAAACTCGGATTTTCGGTCGTTGCTCCGATAAGTGTAACCCACCCTTTCTCAACGGCTCCAAGCAAAGCGTCTTGTTGCGACTTGCTAAAGCGATGAATTTCATCGATAAATAAAACTGTACGTTTTTCAGCTGAAAACAAACTATCTTGACGCTTGGCCTGCTGGATGACTGCCCGCACCTCTTTAACTCCTGATTCAATTGCGCTGAGCTGCTTAAAAGGACGATCTTTAGCGATGAGTTGAGCTAAGGTCGTTTTACCCACGCCTGGTGGCCCCCAAAAGAGGAGGGAAGGAATCAGATTTTGATCTTTATACGATGCCAAAACTCCCTTTGGACCGACCAAATGCTCTTGACCTATAAAATCATCGAGTGTTTGCGGGCGCATGCGTTCTGCAAGAGGAGAATTCATGTACTAAAGATAAGGATTTAGGACTTCAGCCGCTGTCTCATGGTTTCATAGAGAAACATTCCGGCAGCTACCGAAACATTATAGGAATTCATGTTTCCAAGAATGGGAAGTTTTGCTGTATGTGAACAGAGTCTTCTAACCCCTTGTGAAACCCCTTTATCTTCAGATCCCATAACGATTGCGATAGAGCTTGTTAGGTCGAAGTCAAAAAGACTTTGCTCTGCCTTTTCATCGGCTACGATCGATTGGATATCGTAGGACTGCAATAGGTAGAGTGCGTCTTTGAGGTGACTGACTCGACAAATGGGAACCTGAAATACCCCACCTGCGGAGGTTTTAATAGTTTTTCCAGTGATTTGCGCCGATCCACTGGTTGGAATCACGACGGCAGAGGCTTTGGTAGCTGCCGCCGAGCGAATGATCGCTCCTATATTTCGGGTGTCCGTAATCCCATCTAAAAGAACGAAGAGTCCATTGTTTTGATGAGTTTCTACAAGATCTTCTAGTGAGTGAAATGAAATTTCACTTAGATGAGCAACTACACCTTGATGGTTATGAGGAGTGAGCTTGTTGAGTTTTTGAATGGGAACATAGGAATAGGGGACTTTTGAATTTTCCAATGTACTGATGAGCCGTTCGGCACTGCTCTTATTTAGGCCTCTTTGAATAAAAACCTTTGAAATGGTTTTTGATGCTTCGACAGCTTCAATGACCGCTTGGCGGCCAAAAATTAGTTTGCTGTTTTTCATATTCAAAAGTATTAAAATTAATTTTTTATATTCGAAATCAATAGAACATATGAAAAGACTAGTTTTTATCCTATTTTTGTTTACAAGCACTGTTTTTGCTCAAATCATTGAAAAGTCAGCTAACTTAGAAGAAACATTTGCATCTGCTTCAATTGTCGTCAGTGGTCAAATTGTTGAGAAACAATCTTATTGGGATGTTGATCGACAAATGATATACACTGTGCATAAAATTAAGGTTTCCAAATCTTTTAAAGGAAAAAATAATGAATATCAATATTTGTTAACAGAGGGTGGGGCAATCGGGCTAAAAGGAGTTGTAGTAAAACCAACTGTAAATATAAGATTGTATTCGGTTGGATATTTAATGCTTAAAAATTCTCGTAATGTAAGACTTGACGGCTTTGAGCATAATGATAAATTGATGGAATTATTTGATCATCAAACAGGATATTATGATTATGACTCAATTTCTGACAGCGTAATGTCTAGCAACAATTTCAAGTTAGAAAAACAGGTGTTTGAGAATAACCTTGAGCAATATTCAAAAAAAAAATCAGTATATGTAGACCACGAACTGGATAAAAAAATATTTAGGGCTATCGGTATTTCTGAACAATCTCAAGTATTTGATATATCCCCTTCCACAATTATTGCTGGAAATAAAGAGGTTCTTACAATCACTGGTAATGGTTTTGGTGATTTTATATCTGGAAACAATAATGGCTATGTTTCATTTAAAAATGCTGATTCTGGAGGCTCACAATGGCAATCTTGTTTAAAATCACAAATTGTTTCATGGACTGATACCGAAATAAAAGTAGAAGTACCGTCTGATAGTGGTTCTGGAGCAATCCGAGTGACAACTGCTGATAATCAAACTTTTCAGTCTTCGCAGCAGATCATAATTCCATATAGCATAAACACATTTGTATATTCTCTTAGTGGAGATTCGGATGATAACACTGAATACCCAATTTACCATACAGGAAGTATGACTGGAAATTTACAAAACCCAAATGCATCTTTGCAAGATAATATCGTTGATGGTGCATACCTATTTACGTTGAATGAAGACTTTTATGAAAATGAATTTGCCAGAGAATCATTTAAGGATCTACTAACAGATTGGGTTTGCACTACAGGACAAAATTTTGAGATCACTGATGATGTTACTGATATTTCAACTGCTTCTGACGATAACACGAATGTAATAACTTTTGCGTCAACCAGTGCGTTGGGAGTAACTTATTCTTACTACGACGGCTGTATTGTGAATGGGAATGAGCTTCAAATTGCATGGAGAGAAATCGATATTATTTTTAACAATGCTGTGAATTGGGGATATGAAAATGTAACAAACGCTCAGTATGACTTCAATTCGACTGCCAAGCATGAGCTTGGTCACGCATTAGGATTTGGTCACAATATCGATAGTCAATCTTTGATGCACTATGCTAGCGGTACAGGGCCTGGCACCGTTTCTATTGATCAATATTTATCAGGGTCTGAAATAATTTTAGCTAGAAATATTTCAACTTCATTGTGTGATTATTTAGACCCACACCAGGTCTCTGACTGTAGCTCCATTGATCCTAACACTGATACAGATGGTGATGGAGTTAATGATATTTTTGATGATTGCGAAAACACTCCTTCTGGACTTGTTGTAGACAGTAATGGATGTGCACTCTCAGAACTAGATTCAGATAGTGACGGAATAACAGATGATATTGATATTTGTGAAAATACGCCCTCAAATGCTGATGTTGATGAGTTTGGGTGTGCTGATATTGATAGTGACGGAGTAAATGAGAATCTCGACCAATGCCCAGGAACACTTTCCGGTTTCCAAGTAGATGTTAACGGATGTGCTGATTACCAAAAAGACTCTGATGAAGATGGAATTTCCGATGATTTAGATTTATGTGAAGATACAATAGCTGGTAAAAGTGTTGATATAAATGGCTGTGAAATATTCCAGCTACCCTTCGATAATTTTGAAATAAATGTAACGTCTAGAAGTTGTATTGGTTCCAGTGAGGGTTCGATAATTTTATCTGCGTTAGACCAAGACTATAACTATGAAGTTCACATAAATTCTGAAATTGTATTTCTAAATCAATCAAATAATTTTAGAGCAAATTTAGGTGATTTAGGAACAGGCGAATATGATATTTGTTTTTATGTAGTTGGTATTGACAATTATAGTCAATGCTATTCTGTAAAGATCACTGAACCTTCACCACTTGAAGTCCATTCTGTAAAAAACAATGAAAATGTAACTTTTTTCATTTCAGGTACTTCAAATTTTGTAATTACTCACAACAATAATAAGACCTCTGTCAATGGAAACATGTATGAGTTGTCCTTAGAAAAAGGTATAAATATTGTTAAAATAAATACTGATTTGAATTGCCAAGGAATTTATGAATCTTATTTTTTCATTAGCCATGATGTTTTTCATTATACCTCTGCCACTCATAATGATGTTGTTTTTTCTTTTGGCGGATCAGATGACAGAATTAATCTAAGTATACATGATATTCGTGGAGTTCAGTTAGGGAGTTCTGTTTTGACTCTGCTAAATAATAGAGAATATAATTACAATTTGAAAAATTTTGATAAAGGAGTCTACTTTTTCAAGTTTAGCTCTGAAACAATTGATAAAACAATTAAAATACTGAAGCGATGAGTATAGTTTTAAAATCTTTTAGTAAGAACTTATCTATTTTGTTGATTCTGTCGTTATTTTTAAATTGTTCAAAAGATGATGGTCCAAAGCTACCCGAACAAGCTGAGCTTTTTGTGCCTATCAATGGAGAGAATTGTCAATATGGTAAGGTTATTAATTCGAATCAAAAAGAAGTTGAATTTTCTTGGAGTGATGCGAAACATGTAACTTCCTATAATCTTTTTATCAAAAATATAATTACATCACAAACTGTTAATAGAAATTCATTGGTAATAAATTCATCGTCTGTTTATTTGAAGCCGGGCTTCCCATATGAGTGGAACGTAACTTCTATTTCTGAAGATTATCCAGAAGAATCTGCACAAAGTCAAACTTGGCGTTTTTACCTTCCTAGTGATGATCAAACAAATAGCCCTCCTTTTCCTGCATCTTTAATTTCACCATCCTCAGGAGAAACAATTTCTCTATCAAATAATTCATTTACTTTAGAATGGGATGGTTCAGACCCTGATGGAGATGTTTTAAGATACGATTTATTTGTTGACAAAACTGATGGATTTCAGCCCACAGTAGATGAGCTAAAAAATTTATCAAATACTTCAAAATTTGTTATTCTTGAAGAAAATTCAGAATATTTTTGGAGAGTAATTTCTGAAGATTCAAATGGCAATAAATCATCATCTCAAGTCTATACGTTTAGAACAAATTGAGAATATTATTGAATTATAATTCTCTTTGCTAAGCTTTTCCGAGAATTTTTCATCTTTAAAAAATATACACCCGGGCTTATCATTGAAATGTTATTCTCACCATTTGAAACTTGAATTATTTTTTTTCCGTTAATATCATACAGCGAAGCCTGAAAATCTTCATTCAGACCTGTTATATAAATTGAATTTCCACTAACAGGATTAGGATAAATCACGATATCAGAAAATAAATTATCCTCAAAATTTAAAGAAGTTGAGCTTTCATGACCTGTAATAATTATCGAAAAATCCTGTTTATTGTTCGTTAGATTTCCTTTGTGCGTAACATTAACCGAATAATTGCCAGCAACTGGGTTAGCAATTCTAATCTGCTCTATGTTGTCAACACTATTATCTCCGTCTGTTGATGCCCAGCTCCACAATTTATCATTACTGTTGTAATTTAACCTGTAGGGGTAATATATATCTTGCCCTTTTGTAATGGTAATATCAATATCGTTCACTAAAACTGGCGTTTGCGAATTAGTGGAACTAATAATTGGCCCCGATGGATCAGTCCAACAAACTGTTACAGCAAACTCGGGGGTATTTGCTGGAATAACGAAGTCGTATTGCAAGTTTTCACCATTATTGATTGTCATTTCTGACATACTAGCTTTGGATTTATCAGTTGCAATTAGTTCAGCTGCTTTTTTTGAATTTAATATTCCCCAACCAAAAATTGGATCTGGACCAGGATTTCCCTTATCAGTTGCTGTATGACATACTAAACCTTTAAGGGTCGCTGAACGCATGAATTTAGAGTTTAGCTCATTGTAATACTGCTGTAGCAACAGCAATGACCCTGCTATATTTGGTGAAGCCATGGATGTTCCTGTAGCTGATCTGTATAAACTTGTTTTTGATGGGTCATTTGGATCAGAATCAGTCGAATACACACCAGTACCGTTGCCAGTAATATCCGGCTTTATTCTTCCATCATCCGACGGACCTTTACTACTAGATGAGTTTATTGTAGTGTAGACAAACCCATTAGAGTAATATATTACATCATTAGCGTTTGCAACAACTAAATTATTTTTTGATACTTTTTCTCCAATAATTTGGTCAAAACCATTTTGCGTTGGGTTGATATTTTCTTCTGATCCATCATTGCCTGCTGATGCAACTTGAAGATAATATGGATATGCGTAATGAATACCATCCCATGCTTTTGCCTCGGAATTATAAGTTCCTATGCCGCTCGGGGGCACATTTGTTGATCCATTTATGAAAATAGGGGTTCCATATGAATGGTTTGAAATAAGTAATCCGTTTGAAGCCTCAAGGTTGACCTCATTTAAATCATCACCCCAGTCATAACTAACTGCCGATGCCATTGGAGCCATGCCCTTAGCGTTACTACGTACTCCTCTAGAAATCATAGTGCCTAAAACATGAGTTGCATGGTCATCATTTGATGATAAATATGAGCTCTCTGCTGTCACAACAGAGTTCCCATTCTCATCAATGAACTCTTGGTGACCGCCATGGGCAACTCCAGCATCCCAAATCCCAATGATCATGTTTTGTCCTTCTACATTAATTCCAAGCCCACCATCATTATGTAAATATTGAGTTTGTGTGCTATTTGCTGCAGAAACATTATCAGTCGAATAGTAGATGGGTTCACCTTTTGGACTTACTCTTAAAAGCTCGTATTTTACTCTCCCTATCTTAAAACTTTTTTTCAACCCAATTGATACTAAACTATCAACAGCTTTTCTTTGTTTGCCCATATAGTCTTGTATTACAGATGTAATTTCGTCAGAATTCCCAGAGTTGATATATGATTTTGAAATCTCTTGACGTTCCCTTAACGTTTGAGAATACACATTAAAGGAAAAGAATATTATTGTAACACAAAATATAGAATTTGTGATTTTCTTTTTCATAATGCAATTATACAAAAAAAAAGGCTCGAAAATTATTTTTCGAGCCTTTAAAACGTAGCTAAAAACTACGAAATAATTTATGGTGTATATACTACATCAACCGTAAATGGTGAGCTAAATAAAGCTTGACTTAATTTAAGTGTAATTACACCTGTACATGCATCATATATTCCAGTTCCACCTGAGTAGAAACTTTCTCCTACAACCGTAACAGTACCATCATCGTTGACAGTCATTGTTGCTGGATAAACATACAAACCGTCATAACCACTGTCTCCTGTCAAAGCTGAAACCATAGTTGTACCCCATGCAGTATCCAAATCATATGTCAATCCATCATCAGCTGCAGTTTCAGTAAGTGTTACTGTAAAGTCAGGTAAAGCACCCATATCAATTCCGAGATCCGCGGATCCAGCTTGAGCTGAAAATGATGCAGGCAATGCATCTGGGATTGGACAAGATTTAATAATATCGATTGATATTGTACCTACGGTACCTACAAATACGCCAGCAGATGCTGCTAAATCAAGCACTAAAGTTTTACCATCAAAAGATGCATTATCAAAATTTGCAACTATATCTACTGAACCAGATAGTTCACCAGCTTTTACTGTTACAGAACTTGCTGACATAGTATAGTCATCTGCGGCAGCAGTTGAACTATCAGACATACTAATATCAAAACTTACATCTGAAGATGATTGTTTTGATATTGCAACAGAAAGGCTGTAGCTGTTTGTGCCTTCAGCAGTGGCAAAAATAGTTGCTGATGAAGCTGTAAACCCAGCAATCGTTTCACGGTTTTCCATGTATGACTCATCTCCAGTGTCAGGCTCACAACTTGCAAAACTGAAAATGAAAAGAGCCGATATAATAGTGTAAAATAAATTTTTCATTTATATTAATTTTTAGGTGTGTAAGTAGAAACTCCAGTTTCTCCATATCCAGTACAAGTCCATGAAATAATTATGTTTCCTGTTGCAGGGTCATAATAACTCGCAGAATCTCCATATACAATGTTTCCTCCAAATTGGTCTGAAGCTTCCTGATCCCAGGAGATATTGTTGCATATGTCTGAAATTGAAACAGATCTTGCCGAAGTACCATATGCACTTGCATATAAATCACCCCATAATCCACCTGTAAAATCCCCAACGATCTCATAGGTATTTTCTGTAAGAGCTACAAGCTCAACAGAAATTATGCTTGGATTAAAATCTGGTAAAAAGTCATGATATCCAAAAACGGTAGTCATTACGTATTCACCAGCGAGGTTTGATTCACAAAGTTTGTAAACATTAACGGTAATTGTAGTTCCAGTTGGTGACATATTGTCAACAGCACTAGCACCAGTTTTTAGTTTTAAAACCAGTTCAGTACCATCTTCAACTGCGTTATCGAAATTACCATTAAGGGTAATCGTACCTTCATAGCTATTCGCAGGAATAGTAAATGAATTATTAGCAAGTGACGCATCTCCACTTGAAGTTGAATTTTCAGAGTCAATTTCAACTTCAAAAGTTCGATCATTTGAAGATTTAAAGGTTGAAATTACTTTAATATCAACAGTTGATGTATTGCTTTTTACAAAGAAATTGGCAGTAGAGTTTTCAAAATATATTACTTCGCCTCCAGTGTAAGCATCTCTATAGTCTTCTTCATCGCAACTAACCACCAAGGCAGTTGTAATGAAAAGAGCTAAAATTAATTTTATGTTGTTCATAATTATTATTGTTATTAGTAATCAGGGTTTTGTTGAAAGGAAGTGTATATATTAATCTCGCTTTGAGGAATAGGAAACACCATTCTGTAATCACCAGCTGATAGAGATCTTGCAGTTTGAATTGCTGGGGTACCTGTACCATCAAAAAATTCACCTTCTGTTTCAGACCTGGATACTCCCAATCCCCACCTTCTTAGATCAAAAAGCCTGTGACCTTCAGCTGCTAACTCTACTCTTCTCTCATATTGAATAGCTTCTATAAGAGCTTGTCCAGTTTCACCTCCAGATGTAAATGGGTCGTATCTTTTGACACGAAGCTTATCCAATTCAGCAAGAGCACCTGCCTCATCACCAGTAAAATACATTGCTTCAGCCTTGTTCAAAGCAACTTCCGCTGCTCTTAGAACTTTAGCATCAACTGATCCATTTTGTTGGCCAGCTTCACCATACATTTTGATAATCGCATTGTATAAATTCCCTTTAGAGTCAGGTATGTTGTCATTGTATGCTGTAAGTCTTATATCGCTTGCAGACAAAGAAGAAGCAAATTCATAAGACCAAACATATTCTGGTATAATTCCAGAAGATGATGACTGACTCCATTCAATCCCTACACCAATATCATCGATAGACGCATTCTGGTCGAGTTTAAGAATTACACCATCAGCAGATGAGTCAGTCCAAACTTGTGGAAAAGTTGCACGTGACGCAATTTCAGTTGTAACTTTATTTGCGGCAGCAATAGCAGCAGCATAATCTTTGTTGTAAAGATGAACCCTTGAGAGTAACGCGTTAACACCATCTTTGGTAAACCTAGATTTTGTATCTCCACTACCAATTAAAGGTTCTGCATCATTTAAATCTGAAATAATACTCGATAGAGTTTCGGCAACAGTAGGGCGAGGGGCCTCATACGTTGGATCTAAAACAGTAACATATGGCATTCCTAGTGATGATCCATCTGAAACTTTAGAGTACACTCTCAATAGGTCAAAGTGAGCCAAGGCTCTGACTGCATGCGCTTCACCTAAAAAGTTGTTCTTTGCATCGCCATCAGGGAGATTTCCAGCTTTATCAATAATCTGGTTTGCTCTGTTAATGACTACATAAGCAGATCCCATCATGTTCCATGCAGAGTTTGCCTTGTATCTCCATTCATAGAAAGATAAATTTGATTTTCTTCCCTCTTGAGCTACAATAACATTGTCAGTCACAATATCTGGTCTGCTCAAAAACGAGCCACCATAGTATGATCCAGAAAATAATCCGGAATATAATGCACGAGTTGCAAATTCAAAGTCTTGACTTGTTTTGTAAAAACTTTCAGGTGCAAAAGCATTGTTAGGTAACTGATCGAGTTCATCCTCACAAGAAGTGAAGCTGAATGCTATCGAAAATAAGATTCCAAATAAATAAATTGATTTTTTCATTTTTTGTCTAATTAAAATTTAATATCTATTCCAAATTGTAAACTTTTCAAAATTGGAATACCAAAAATTGAAAAAGTACCAAATTCACCGTCGCTAGATTCTCCAACTCCGACACCTACTTCTGGATCTAGCCCAACATAATGAGGGGCATATGTCCATAAATTTTGTCCAGTCAAATAAACTCTAACATTTTCTAAACCAGAAGATTCTACTATTGAACTTGGAATTGTGTATCCAAAGTTAAGGTTACGTAATCTGATGTAATCAGTTTTGTACAAATATCTAGTAGAAGTTTCAGAAGCATCAGTGTATTGTGCTGATGGTTGAACATTAACATCACCAGGTCTTTTCCAGTAATTAAATGCTTCAACAGCCATGTTATCACTTATGTTAGCTGGATCAAGAATATCTCTGGTGTTATACGAAATACTATACCCACCTGCTTTGCCATAGAAATCTGCTGATAAATCAAATCCTTTATAGCTTGCAAATAGATTTAAACCACCATCCATGTCGGCTAAAGGTGACTTTCCTGAAAGATAAACCTCATCATCAGTTGAATAAGTTGCGGTTATATTACCATCTTTATCGTACCAAAGGGGTTGACCATTAGCGGGATTAACTCCAGCCCAACGTACAAGTTTAAATGTAGCATACTCTTCGCCTGGTTTAATGTATACACCACTTCCCCAGTCAATTTCAGCGCCTTCAGGATAAGAGGCAGAAGGTACTAATTTAGTTACTTCGTTGTCAACAGTTCCAAATGTAGCTGATACATTTACATATAGGTCGTCAGATCTGAGTACATCATAATCTAACTCAATTTCAACTCCTTTATTTACCATTTCACCAACGTTACTTAGTATACTACCGTCTGGCTCACCACCCAAAGATAGAAGAGGTCTGTCAAGTAGTAAGTCAGAAGTCACTTTTTTGTAGTAATCAATTGCACCTCTAAGTCTATCATTGAACATCGTAAACTCAAGACCAATATCATAAGTGTAATTTTCCTCAAATTTTAATTTTGGATTACCATTATCAGTTGGTGCAGCAGTTGATTGAGAATTAAAACTACCAAACCCGATAACAGCTAAAGACTCATAGTAACCGATACCTGCTTGGTTACCACTTACACCAGCTGAAGCTCTTAACTTTAAATCGTCAAAAGGAAGGCCTTGCATAAAGTCTTCTCTTGCAATGTTCCATGCAGCACTTGTAGACCAAAAGGTTCCACCTCTATTTTCTTTTCCAAATACTGAAGCTTGGTCATATCTCAATGAACTTGTAAATAAATATTTACCATCAAAGTTATAATCCAAGAAACCTCCATAGGATAAAAGAGTTCTCTCAAACAGGTCTGTGCTTGCGTCTGTTGCTTCAGCAGCTACACTTTGTACTGAAAGGTCACCAGATGCAAAACCAATACTCTCCAAACTATACGTCCTTGAGCTAATTTTATTGAACTCAAATAAACCAGAAACCGAAAAATTATGATCTCCGATACTGTTTTTGTATTTCAATACATTACTAATATTGTAGTCTGTGAAAAAAGAACCATTGTCAGTTTTTCCACCAGGTGCATTAGCATCACCTACGAAATCATCTAATCTAGAACCAGGTTTGTAATAATATTCTCTTCTAAATTTTTGGTTGTTAATACCAAAGTTAGTGGTATTAGTCAATTTGTCTGTAATCGTAGATTCTAAGTTTATATTTGCTAACAACGTTGTGTTACCCTCAAATTCTGGGTTATTGGCAAGCGCCTCAGTAATACTCCAACCAAATCCAACGAAATTATACTGCTTTTGACCATTTTCGTCTAAAACAAGATCACCGTTGTTGTCTCTAACATACTCAGTTTCGTATGGTAAGGTGGTGTATGCAGCGTATATAGGGCTTTGCAGATTATATCTATCTCTTGGCTCATCAGATTTTGTGTCGGCAACAGATACATTAACACCAATGTTTAACCAATCCTTAGCTTGATAATCTACATTTAACCTAGCCGATTGACGTTGAAATCCAGTAACCTGATCAATAATTCCTTCATTTCTATCTTCACTTACACTTAGATAGTACTGAAAGTTTTCTTCTCCACCAGTAACAGAAATTTGGTTAGTGACAACCTCGCCGTCTCTAAGAAGAGCATCTTTCCAGTTAAAGTTGATTGCAGCTAGTCTGTTGTACTCATTTAAACTAGAAGTGTATCCTAATTGAGCTTGTGCGGGTACATATCCAAGTAAACCTAACTCTCTCTCATATTGAAGCTTTTCAGAACTAGTCATCATCCTAAAGCCGTGTTCTTCAGTCTGTGATGTGTAACCAAATCTTGAAGTAAACTCCACAGTAGCTCTTTTATTCTTTTTACCACGTTTTGTTGTTATAATAATAACACCATTAGCAGCTCTCGAACCATAAATTGCAGAGGATGCAGCATCTTTAAGTACTGAAACAGACTCAATATCAAAAGGGTTTAGATTTTGGGTCCCAGGGGCTTGCACACCATCAATTATGAATAGAGGTGCACTACCAGCTGTTATTGAACCAATTCCACGGATGCGAACATAAGCACCAGAACCCGGTTTACCGTTAGTAGCAACTACCTGTACACCTGCTGCTTTACCTTGTAGCATATTAGAAATGGAGGTTGATGTGTTTAGATTTGTTAATTCTTGTGTGTTGATTGTGGATACTGCAGCAGTAATCTCAGATCGAGTTTTCTTTTCAAAACCTAAAACAACTACTTCGTCCAACTCAGTTGAAGATACAAGTTGGATATCGATTGAAAAATTAGATCCAATTTTTACCTCCTGTGATTCATATCCAACATAGCTGTAAGATACAACATCACCAGATGAGGCACTTATAGTGTAGTTACCATCAAAATCAGCAACAACTGCGTCGTTTGTAGATGTATTTAGAATAGTTGCTCCTGAAAGAGGAATACCTTCCTCAGATGTAACCAAACCACTTACATTATTTTGCGCTATAAGTACTGTTGATGATAGTAAAAACGTCACCAATAATATAGTATAATTAGTTATTTTCATTGTTATTTAATATTTGTGTAAGTACAAATGTGTTAAAAAATTGTTAATAAAACAAAAATACGTTTCAATTAATTTTGAATTGCCCAAAAATTAATTTCAAATCTTGGTGATTTCTAAGCTTCAAAGAATTCTGCTTTATGAATTTTTTTAAATCGCTAATGTTCGAATCGAATATTGATTGCAAAAATTTCAATTTTGGTTTAAAAGGGATTGAATTTCCATTAATGTTAATTAATACAGATTTTTTTATATTTATTAAATTGTTGCTTGGTTTTTCATAACCAACAACATAAGGTTGGTCTTTAATTTCTAAATAGTATTTTTCAAAAAGAGTAATATTTTCGTCTTTGAAAATAATTTTGACAAATTGATTATCATCATTTCTTATGTATGTAAAATCACCTACATCAAACGATGTGACTTCACTTGAATCAAGCAAATAAACATCACCTTCTTCATATATAAAAAACTTCATATTAAGAAAATTAAGGTTAAATGTTGCATTAACAGATACACTTTTCATTTCTCCAATAACTATACTGCCCTTTTTTTCATTTTTAAATAAATAAGGCGATCCATCATAATCATCAATCTTTTCAGATGAATTAATTTTACTTAACATCTGTTGTAAATCTGTATCATTCATCAGTGACAAATTAAATGATTCAACCTGTCCAAAAATTGGAGCTGATATGTTTATAAAAATAATAATTAATGAAACTGATAGAATGGTATTTCTTTTCCAGATTTTTACGCCCATAGATCTATTATATATTGATTTTTTTTTCATAAAACTTAAAATTGGGCGCAATTTAGCTTGTTTTTTTTGGATGTAAAAAATTTAACACTACATTTGCAGCCCTAAAAATAAGGGAAGAAATTAATTTAAAGTATGCCAACAATTTCGCAACTTGTTCGTAAAGGAAGAACAGATCTCTCAAAAAAGAGTAAATCTGCAGCTCTTGATTCATGCCCACAAAGACGCGGGGTATGTACTCGGGTCTACACAACCACTCCGAAAAAGCCGAACTCAGCGATGCGCAAAGTAGCTCGTGTTCGCTTGACCAATGGAAATGAAGTGAACGCCTACATTCCTGGTGAGGGACATAACTTACAAGAACACTCAATTGTTCTTGTTCGTGGTGGTCGTGTTAAAGATTTACCTGGTGTTCGCTACCACATTGTTCGTGGAGCTCTAGACACTGCAGGCGTTGAGGGGCGCCTACAACGACGTTCGAAATACGGTGCCAAGCGACCCAAAAAATAAAAAGTTTTAGTTAAACAATGACGTTCAAGCTTGCTTGAACCACTCAATTTAGAGACATGAGAAAGAGATCGGCGAAAAAACGCCCATTGTTACCAGACCCGCGCTTCAATGACCAACTGGTCAC
>MDTD01040364.1_pt1 | contig 45879 bp, 30 predicted proteins | sample 811221 | NCBI WGS metagenome assembly MDTD01 (sample SAMN05326646, study PRJNA326480) | marine metagenome | isolation source: seawater | place: Pacific Ocean: South West | collected 2011 | reverse complement strand
CGCGCGCGTCCCCATGGGTCGCGGTGTGGGGACGCGTGGGACGACCACCGTGTGCACTTTATGCGCTCGTTCACATTTCGCGACGTTTTCGAGACTCGACGCGCGTTCGATGGACGTGAAATTTCTCGTGGTGATGACGATGGTGTCGAGCGTTTTGATGCGCGGGACGGAGGCGTCGAGACCGGCGCCGATGAAGGATGACGACGATACGAAGGAGGACATGATGGCTGACTTTTACGAGAAACTCGAGAGTTATGAGTTCACCATGACGAACGCGACGAGCGGAGAACCGATCGCGGGGGCGGGGGCCATCGTCGTGCCGACGTTTTCGGGATCGATGGTGGACGTCGGGGTGTTTTTGCCGGAATCGTACATGGGAACGAGGTCGTCGGATGAGAACGGGAGTTTCGTCGACGTGAGCGTGTGCGAATTCTCGAATCCCGCGGCGTGCGCGAACGAAGAGCCGTATCCCGGGGCGCCGGCCGATTACGTGTGCGGTCTGAGCGATGAAAGTCGCGAGGAGACCGGATTCGATTGCGACACGATCAAAGTGCGCGTGGAACCGGACGGGGATTTGTCCTTTGAGGCTGAAATCACGGAGGACGACGACGACGACGTCGATTACGAGGACGCCGCGCCCGCGCCGAGTCCCGAGACCGCGCCCGCGCCCGCGCCGGAACCGATGCGACGAAAATTACTCGCGAGCCCGAGGTTTGGTCGCGCGAATCCGACGCGGTCGAGGACGCTGCGAACCGCCGGTGCGCGCGGGTTTGGACGCGGACGCGCGCGAGGGTGAACGTACCACATCGCCAAACCTTTTTCCAAGACCATCGATGATGACGAGATGTCCGTTTCACTCGACCGCACTGTACGTTTTACACTTCAAATTGTGATGTTACACATCGTTTCAAGAAAGAAGATTCCGTTTCTACGAGACGACGGTCCCTCGCGACATGCAATCGCGAAGCTGATACAACAACTGTCCGCCGGCGGCGATGCTCGCCAACACGGAGAGAGATTTTCCTTTCGGTCCGTGACCGAGCCATGCGACGCATGCGAGCGCGCTCGCTTCGTGCGCGACGTCGTCACTTTTTGCCTTCGGGATGAGAATCACGCACCCGTCTGACACTTTTCTCAAGTTTTCGATGGACTTTGCGTGCGAAATCTCTTCGGGAACGGCGTCGGCGCTCGATCGCGCGGCGGACGATCTCGCGCTCGGTTCGTCCTGTTGTCGCGCGAGAATCCTTTCGAGTTCGTTCGCACGAACGTGCACGATTTGTTTCTTGAGGTGTGGTAGCGCGGAATTCAGACCCTCTTGCGTGAGTCTGTACGCGCACGCGACGCCATCGACAATTTGACGCTCGAACGAGCGCACGCCGCACGCGACGACTTGTAACCCCGCGTTTCTTCCATCCTTGTTAGGCGCCGTCAAAATTTTCCGCGCGCCCTCGGATAAATAGTATAAACGTTTCGGAGATACGCCCGGAAGATCGGAGTGTTGACGAGTCATGAGCGCCTCGCCTAAATCGAAACCGGATCGAACGCCGTAGTGCTTGTTGATGCTCTCGACGATGCCGCGATCCTCCACCTTCATCACCGGCGCCACGCGTTTCTTTTCGTTCCACTCCGCGTTCGCGCGTTCCATTCTATACGCCGTGTTTGCGTCCACGCGCGGCGTCGCCTCCATCTCGTCCGGTAACTCGCTCGTCTTTTGAAAGACGGTGATGAAAAACCCGCCCGTGTCGTCGAGATGCGGAAACACGCGCACGCACCGTTCGAGCGGTAACGACTCGTACGACGGTTCCCAAAACATCGTCTTCGCGATCGTCTTCTGACGCTTCTTCCCGGTCTCCTCGAACGAGTTGTGCCACGCGAACACGTCGCCGACTTTCCACTTTTTCATCCCCGGTCGCCGTTTGAGCTCGGGCAAACTCTTCGACACGTCGACGAGCTCCACCGATCCCTTGGCGCGTTTCAACAGCGCCGCGACGACGGATTCGTTCTCCAACGGATTCAACGAACACGTCGAGTACACCAACCGTCCACCGACTTCGAGCAAACGAAGCGCGTGCGTCGCAATCTCGAGCTGAAGCGAGTGTAAATCGACGCCGCTCGAGGCGTTCCACTTTTTCCACAAATCCGGTGATTTCCGCAACGTTCCGTCCCCACTGCACGGCACGTCCGCGAGGATTCGATCGAACCGCAACTTCTTACCCTTTTTCCCATCGTACAGAATTGGCCACAACTGCGCCTGATGATTCGTCACGATGAGCGCCGGACTGTGACTCCTTTTGCATTGATGCGTCAACAGATTGGCGCGTTGCAACGACGCGTCGTTCGCCACCACCCCCCCTCTCGGCGTCGCCTCCCCCGACGCCGCGTGCAACATCTCCAACAATTGCGACGTCTTCGATCCGGGCGCCGCGCACATGTCCATCACTCTGTGTTTCGGCTTCACCTCTAAAAACAACGGCGGAATCATCGAGACGAGCTCTTGCCTCGTGAGCGCCCCCGTCTCGCCCACGCTCTTCAAAAACGAGTGTAAACGCAACACCGCCTCGGACTCGCTCTGTTTCAACGACGCGCTCTGCGACACATCAATCTGCCAACTCATGCGATTCGGATACCACGCGACGCACTTCGGCGGCTTCATTCCCCGCTCGCGGGACAGCGCCGGCAACACCTCGCCCTCGAGTCTGCGCATCGTCGCCCCGACCAATCTCCCGCTCGCGTTCACGCGAAACGTCAGCGGTAACGGCTCGCGAAAGCGCGCCATCATCGCTCGGAAATCCTCCTCGGATCGACACACCCCCTGCTCGCGGTAATACGCCTCGAACTTGTCGTTTTCGAGTCGTCTCTGGGGTTGGTCGGCGGCGGCGGCGGCGTACGACTCATCGTCATCGCGCGCGCGTTTACGCGCATCCACGCGCGACATGACGACGGGAAAATAACGTCGTCGTCGGGTGGATTCGCGCGGACCACGGCGCGCGAGCGCGCGCGCGCGTGTGCGGACATCCGTCCAACTCAACAGATGCGCGCGTGCATGAACGCACGAATGAATGAAACGCCCATCCGACGCCTTCACTCGCCGACGCGAGCGGTGCCGCGCGATGACCACCGTGGACTCGACTCGACGCGACCGCGCGCCGTCTGTGCCGTCGCCGGTGACGCCGGGCGCGACGCGGTGCGCGTCTCGCGCACCGATGAAGACGTTGGATCCATCGACGCCGGCGCGTTCTCGCGATCATCGCGCGCCGCGCACGCCCGTCGACGGCGATCGGTTCGATTCGCCGGAGCGCGCGCGGGGTAAAGAAAACGTCCATCGTCGCGCTGGCGCGGTCGCGGACGCGCCGGCGACGCCGACGTCCGGCGCGACGCCGCTCAGGGTGCGCAATATTTTTAAAATGCAATTTTGGCGGGAATTTCCAGCTCGATTTTCGACGCCGACGCCGACGCGCGCGAAACGTAAACGCGCGAGAGAGGAGGCGGAAGAGGCGACGAGAGAAGAGATTCGAAGCCTTCGTGAAACGTTGCGAGAGGAACGGGCGCGATGTGAGGCGGGGGCGCGGGAGTTGGCGCGCGCGAAGGTGGAGGCGATGAAGAGCGCGGCGGCGGCGAGCGCGGAGCGGATGACGCTGCAGACGCGGGTGAGCGAACTCGGTCGCGAGCTCGCGGCGAGCGAGGCCAAGTCGAGACGCGAATCGATCGAGATGCGGGAGAGATTGGAAAAGGCGTTGGAACAGACGACGTCGGACGCGCGGATGTTGGATGCGAAATTGCGAGCCTCGAAGAAGAGGGAGGCGGCGACGCGCGGCGGCGCGCGAGAGACGCCTCAAACGCCGACCGCGAACGCGAACGCTGCGCGAGAGTACATCGCCTCGTACTTTGCGTCGAGGCGGTGCGATAGCGCCGGGTTGGACGAATTGATGGCGTGCGCGCCGAAGAACCTGAGCGTACGCGATCTTTTGAGCGAGCTCGCCGAACGCGTCGTCGACGCGCCCGGTCGCTCGGCGAGTCACTTGGTCGTCGTGCACCAAATTTGAATCAATCAAGCGACGATGTTTCATCCACTGCGTGTGTATACTACTCGAGCGCCTCTCGGCGTCGCGTGACGGTGCCCCTTTTTGTTTGTGTTGCTCTTTGTTTGTGAATAATCATGTTCTTTTTTCCTACTACACGACCGGTTTGCCGGTTTTTCTACGCCTTTGCCAAACTCTCCGCGAAGAGACGTTGAAACGCCACAAAGTTTTCGCCTCGACCGTCGCACTTGGCGGTGAACGTGCCAGACCCCGCCGTCGCGTCGAGTAAGGCTTCGACGAGAAACGTGTCGCGACTCCCGCCGTCGACGGCGTAAAAGAAAAACTTCATCGCCTCGGGCGGACCTCCACTCGCCATGGTGGCGATGCCAAGCGGCGCCAAATGCGCGGTGACGTCCGCCGTGCTCGCGACGGCGGAGGACCGCATCTTCGCCTGTATTCCCGAGGCAATGAGGGACGCGGTCGTCCACTTGGCTTGAAACGACTGCGCGTCGAGCGTCGGCGACGGGTCCAACGCGAACGGTCCCTGCGGCGCGGGTTCGGCGACGTTCACGTCTAACATGGCGAGTAAATCGACCGTTGATCCGCCTGACGCGGACGCGTTGTCCGAACCGAGATCAATCATATCCGAGTGATCGAGCAGAGACGCGGCGCCCGCGTCCACGTCTTGTTTGTTCATATCCAAATCGTCATCCTCCTCCTCGCGCCGTCGCCGCGTGGTCGCGTTCGAATCGACGAATGTCTCCGCCGGACGTCCGTAAAGCACGGAGAGCGTGTTGAATTCCGTAAAAACCTTGTCGAACGTCTTCTCTTCCATGACGGACTCCTTGAACGTGTGCACGGCTGATTTGTCTCTCGAGTTCACCACTCGTTCCGCCGCCCGCGCGTCCTTCTCCAAGAGGCGATAGTAAAAGCGCGCCAAGTCGTGCACCTCTTGGTTCAAGTCGCGCGAACCCGCGAGCAACGCCGCGCCCAGCATGGCTTGCATTTCGGGCGGACGTTTGAAGAAGAGTTTCATCGCGCACGACAAGGATTGCATGCGCACCGTCACGTTCGACTCATCCGCGAGATTCGTCAACATGGGCTCCAAGTAGTAGGGCGCGAGTGGAATGTTCTCGCCGTACTCGCCGTAAATCCACACCAACGCCGCGCGTGCCTTGGCGTCCACGACATCGATCACATCGATGTTTTGCATGGTTTGAATGCACTGATCCGCGTGCGTCGGGCGTTTACGAAGAATGTCCGACACGGCGATGATGGTTTCTGCCGTCACGTGCTCGATTTCCGAGTCAAAGTACTGCAACAAACGTTCGATGATGCCCTCCAAGTCTTCCGCCGCGTTGAGCGCGACGTCGCCCACCGCGCGCACAGACGCGCGGGCGATGCTCACATCCGCATCGTTCGCGTATTCGGTCAATTCGGTGACGATTTGGTACGTGTTGTGGGCGTCCGCCACCGCGACCAACATGGAGAGCTTTAAACTCTTCACCGCGGCTGAATCCGAGCCGCGAAAGTAAAAGCTCTTGTAATCCGTACAAAACAACATTGGCGCGCGTTTCACCAGTAAATGCAGGTGCGCCCAGACGACGTACGACGTCTCGGCCAGCCCGCTATTCGCGAGCGTGAACAGCGGCGCCTTGATGCGCTCGAGCACTTGCTGATGCACGTCCGGCATGTCCAACGTGACGTTTAGAAACACCTTGACCGTTCCCAGAACAATGGCTGAATTCGGCGAGCTGAGCCTCGACTCGAGCGCGTTCATGATGTCGAACGTCTCGTCTTTGCTCTCCAACTCGTACGCCCCGACCAAGTCTAAGATCAACGCCTGATTCCACTCGCTAAAGGATTTAATTCTATTTATGAGCGCGTACACGATGGGCTTGGTCGCCAACGACTTCACGCCGTTGATCTCCTTCAACACGATCAAGCAGTTCCCGACGACGCCAGAATCCGTGTCACGCACCAACATCTTCTCCAGCGTCTTCAACACGTCCGACTCGCGCACCGCCTCTGGATGTACATCATAAATCTTCAACGCACCCATCGCCGCCACCATGCGAGGATACGCCTCGGCGTCCTTCAACCCCGCCTCCACCGCCCCAAGACTGTACTCCACGAGACCCGCCACGCCCAAGCTCGCCATGCTTCGTATCGCCAACCCTCTGATCGTCGACGAGTGATCCGCGCAGTCTTTTTGCAGCGCGTTCACCGTCAAGAGCGCGAGCTCGCCGTTTTGTCTCGCATAGTGGCAAATGTAATGATACAACATCTTCTTACACGCCACGTCCACCGTGTGCGCGTTCACCACGACGTCCGGGAACAGACTCGACGCGTCCACGTTCACCGTCACGAGGTTCAACACGCGTCGAAACAGGCTTCGACGCTGCGCGTTGGCGCGATCATCATCCGATTGTTTCGAGCTCAGCGCGCGCAGCGCCTTCGACAGCTCCCCGACCTCGTCCCTTTTGCTCGTCCCGCTCGACGTCGGCATGTCGAGACGTCCTTCCGCGTCCCTCTGAGTCGCCGCGAAGGGAGACGAACGCGCGCGCGCGCGCGAAAACGCGCGAGATTGTGACGATTCTTTCGACGGTTATTCCTCAGAGCGCGTCGTCGCGACGTCTCGCGAGCGCCCCGCGCGGCGGCGGTCGACTCGCCGCGACGGCGAGCGTCGTTCCCGCGCCGTCCGTCATGCGGTCGGCGCGTTCGACGCTCCGACGCGCCGTGCGCGCGGTTCGAGCGCGCGCGGCGCTTTCGGCGCTCGGCGCGCGGGGCGCCTCCTCGACGACGGACGAGCGCGCGCGCGCGCCGGAATCGCCGCATCGACACCGTTGGGACGTGCGCATGCACGACGACGGCGGCGTCGGGCTCGGCGTGGCGCTCGATTACGACGACCGAGGGGAGCCGAGAGGGGCGGCGGGGAGGAGCGACGCGTCGTACGAGGAGTACGTGTCGTCGCTCACGCCGAGGGTGGCGCGCGTGGTGCTCGCGGCCGGGGATTTGGAGCGAGCGGTGGGGAAGTATAGGGTAGAGGTGACGACGGGGAGAAATCGCGGAGCGGGGACGAGCGGGAGGGTGGAGGTGACGTTCGTGGGCGTGGACGGGCTGACGTATCCGGTGACGCTCGAGTACGAAAACGGTATCAATCCCGAGTTTTCGAGGGCGTCTATCCTCCCGTTTCGCGTGTTGAGCAGCGCGAGATTGGGGGATTTAACGCGCGCGCGCGTGCGATTGGTTCCTGAGCTCACAGAGGTGGGGAGAGGGTGGTTTTTAGAGGACATCAAGGTGACGTGCGAGAGCACGGGGGACGAGTGGTACTTTCCGTGTCATCGCTGGTTCGGAAACAGTGACTCCGGCGACGGTCTCTCGGGGTCGTACGTGCAAGACTTGGAGGCGAAGTCTCCCGAAGACGTCGAGACCGCGCTGTGGAGGGAGGGCGACATCCGCAAAGAGCGCGGTGAGTTTGAATGCGTGGCGAGCGGCGCCGCCGTGCCACATCCCGACAAGATGAAACGAGAGGGCATGCGCGCCTTCATCAGGCGGACGCACGGTCACGGCGGTGAAGACGCGTACTTCACCGCGCGCGCGCCCGACGGATCTTTCGGCATGGGCATCGCCGACGGCGTTTATCTCTGGCGCATGCAAGGCATCGATTCTGGCGAGTACAGTCGTTTACTCATGAACGCCGCCGCCGACGCCTTGCGCGCGGGCGAGATGAATCGTCCCACGGCGCTTATCGCGCGCGCGCACGAGCGCGTCAAGGAGGCAAACATGAAGGGAAGCACCACCGCGTGCGTCGTCGTCATCGACAGCGAACACGGATTGATGTACTGCTCGCACGTGGGGGATTCGGGATTCATGCTCATACGCGGCGAGCCGGGAAAACGGAGCTGCGCGCACCGAAGCATGCCGCAGGAACACGATTTCGGATGTCCGTTTCAGCTCGGACATCACGACGCGAGCGACAAGGCGAGCGATGCGATGCGCACGAAACTCTACCTCGAGTACGGCGACATCGTCGTCCTCGGTTCGGATGGATTGTGGGACAATCTGAGCGAGTTGGACATCGTCGAGAGCGTCGAGCGTTCGGTGGGCGAAACCACGGTGCCGGATGAAAAACTCATGGATTCGGTGGCGCGTAATTTACTCGCCGCCGCGTACGACGTGAGCATGGATAAGAAACGAACGACGCCGTATTCGCTCGCGGCCACGGAACATTTCGACATGGTGTACAGCGGCGGAAAGAAGGACGACATCAGCGTCGTCGTCTGTCACGCGGGGGCCAAGGCGTGGCGATGACGACTAATAGAAGATTTTGTAATACAGCACACACACGCGCGAGCGAGCGCTCTACACGACGTCGACGACCGTGAGATTGGTCTCGGCGCGCCACACTTCCCCCGGCGGCACGACGACCGGTTCACCGCACGCCGCGCTCTCGACGCAACAAAAGTTTTTATAATACTCCTTCACGTTGACGTGTGGATTCCACACCACCGTATCTCGCCACCCGGCCGTGTTCTCCACGCTCACCGCCGCACCGCTCCCGACGTACATCATCGTCTCCGGTTCCGTGTCTAAATACACGCGATCGACGAGTTCCAATCCAAAAAAAACGTCTCGCGCCGTCTGCGTCCTTCTCGGCGGATTCTCCGCGCTCACCGCCTTGTCCAAAAACGTCTTCCCCTGTAACCCTCTCGCGAACACCCCGGCGTTCGCCGCGTCCGTCACCTCAATGTACGTGTGAATCGCCGCCGTAAAGTCCAACGGTTTCGTCTCGCTCCCGTTCTTCACCCGCAGTTCCATCTTTAACTTTTCTCGTCGCAGCGTCACCTCGTACGTCGCCTCAAACGCCTCGTCCCACATCGAACGCGTGTACTCATTCGGTCGCAATCGAAGCATCACCGCCGGTTCAGGATCATCAGGGTTCACATCAGCGCTCGTGCCTATCACCTCCCACTCGCAATTTCTCGCGAATCCGTGCCTTTGCATCCTCCCGGGACCGAATTGCGGGAAACACAGCGGCGCGCCGCCGCCGATGGCTGCCGATCCGTCGAACACCGCGTCCGGTCGCACGTACAGCACCTCGTCCCCGCTCGGTTGCGTCCAAGACGTGACGGTGGCGCCGAACAGATACACCTCCGCCGTCGACCCATTCTTGTGCGTGAGCGAGACGCGCGGGAGATTTCCGCGTCCCGGTGAAAACGAGACGGATTCTGGAATGGCGAAACGCGCGTTGAGAACGTCGCACTGCGACGGTGTCGACGGTCCGTGAGCGGCGGAAGACGCGGAGACGCGACGGTGGGATGGTCTCGCGCGCGCCGCGGCGGACCAAGGCGTCGACGTCGCGAGAGAGACCGCGCGCATCGCGAGATTGATGGATCGAATGACGCGCGAGAGTGTGACGACTCGCGTCACTCGTCGTCGGGAGTCACGCTCGACGCGCGCGAGAGAGGGCGAGAATGACGACGAGGACGATCGCGACTCAAGTCTCGCGCTTGGCGGACGTCGTGACGCCCGAACGCGATGAGAAACGGTACCGACGGTGTCGACTCGCGAACGGCATCGAGGCGCTGCTCGTGGCCGACGCGACGCTGTGCGCGCTCGAGGGGGGCGAGGAGGACGCGCGGGCGATGGAGGAGGACGCGTCGAACGATGGTGGGTCGGACGCGGATCGCGCGGTGGGTGAGTTCGGCGAGGACGCGAGCGGTGAAGACGACGAGGATGGGGACGGGGACGGCGAGGACGAGGACGCGAGCGGCGGGATGAAACTCGCGGCGTGTTCCATCGCCTTCGACGTCGGGTACTTCGCCGACTCGGACGAGTGCGATGGGTTATCGCACTTTCTCGAACACATGGTGTTCATGGGGAGCGAAAAGTTTCCGGGGGAGAATTACTTTGGCGAGTGGTTGAACGAACACTGGGGCTCGGACAACGCGTCGACGGATAGCGAGAATACGATTTTCTACTTTGAGTGCAATCCGAAAAATCTGAGAGAGGCTTTGGAGATATTTAGTGGGTTCTTTTTGAATCCGCTCGTGAAGTTGGACAGCGTTGATCGAGAGGTGACGGCGGTGGAGAGCGAATTCGAGCGAGTGGTGAATAACGATACGGTGCGCGCCGAATTGTTGCTCTCGAGTTTAGCGCGCGAGGGACATCCGTACGCCAAGTTTGGATGGGGCAATAGAGCATCGTTGACGCAGAGTCCTCCGTATAAGGAGGGTCGTATGCGCGAGGTGTTGTTGGAACATTGGAGAAAACATTACCACGCCAAGCGCATGTCCATCGCCCTCGTCGGGGCGGAGGATTTGGACACTTTAGAGGAGTGGGTGGTTGATATTTTCGGTGAGATGCGCGGCGACGGAGACGCGGCGATCGATCTGAGCGCGACACAAGCGTCACCGTACGCGAGTGTCGTGCCGATACGCGTGTTGACGACGCAGGTGAAGGATGGCCAACACGTCTCCATCACGCACGAACTTCCGGCGTGGACGCAAAAGAATTACAGGCACAAATCAGCCGCGTACCTCGAAACCTTACTCGGGCACGAGGGACACGGGTCTCTGTTCGCGGAACTTAAGCGTCGAGGTTGGGCGAGCGATTTGCGCGCGGGCATCGGCGCCGGTGGTATTGATTCGTCCACCGCGGGCGCGCTCTTCGGCACCACCATCAAATTAACCGACGACGGCTTAGCGCGAGTAGACGACGTCGTCGGCGTATTCTTCGCCTACATCAACATGCTCCGGGAGACTGGTCCGCAAGAATGGTTCTGGAACGAAATCAAGCAACTCGCAGACATCGACTTTCGATTCCGAGAACCCGAAGAGGCGAGCGAGTACTCGGAACGCTTGGTCGGCGATATTCGCAAGTACGCGCCCGAGGACATTTTGCGCGGTCCGGATCTGTACGACACGTACAAGCCCGGTGAAATTCGAGAACTTATCGATTTGATGACGCCGCAAAAGGCCATCATCATCGTGCAAAATCACGCGTGGAACGGTGAGGGAGAGGACGGCGTCGAGAGCGAACGATGGATCAAGTTTCCGTTCAAGCGCCAACCGATGGACGCGAACCTTTTGGAGACGTGGGCCGCGGCGAACGAAGGCGATCGTTTGCACTATCCCACCCCGAATCCGTACATCGCGAGCGACTTTAGACTGCGCGCGACTTCAGGATCACACAAAGAGGCGTTATTCGCGCCCACCATCGTGCACGAGTGCAAGGTGATGCGCGTGTGGCATCGTCTCGACGACAGATTCAATCAACCGCGCGCGTGCGTGTACTTCAACGTGTCTCTTCCGCACATTCCCGAGGGCGCGTTCGGAATGATGCTGACGCAACTCTTCGTCGCCATGGTGGAAGACTGCGTGAACGAGTCTGTGTATTATCCCGCGCATCTCGCCGGAATGGAGGTGGACGTGGGCGCGTCGGCGTCGTATTCTGGTTTCGTCTTCTCCGTCGAAGGTTTGAGCGACAAGCTCGGGGAAGTCGCGCTTTCGTACTTCAAAACGATGACGTCTCTGAAAATCGATGCCGGGCGCTTTGAAAAAAGAAAAGAAGAACGTTTGCGAGACGTGCGCAATTTGTGCTTGAAGCCGGAGAGACACGCGAAGCGTTCGCTCGAGGTTCTGCTCAAACAAAGGGACGCATCGCAGGAAGAGAAGGCGAAGGCGTTGCAAGTGATGACGGCGGAAGATTTACAAGCGTTCGCCGACGGTATTTGGCAGCACGCGCACGTGGAAAGTTTGATGATGGGCAACCTGGATAGCTCGGAGGCGCGCGTTTTGGGCGAACGCATTCGCGAATATTTGCCGGGCGGTGCGATTCCCGACGGCGCCTGGCCGGAGACGCGAATGGCGCGCGTACCGCAGGGCGCGCACTTGTTTAGCTTGAAGTCGCTCAACGAAGACGAAACGAACAACGTGGTGATTTACTACTTTCAAGTGGGCGAAAGCACGTGGAGGGCGCGAGCGTTCGTCATTCTCATGCAATCGCTCATGCACGAAAAGCTCTTCGATCAGCTCAGGACGAAGGAAACACTCGGATACAGCGTGAACTGTGCCTTCGATGCGACGCACGAAGTGTTGGGGTACCGCGTCGTCGTCGAGAGCGCGTTCCACCCGCCGCATTTCGTGTCGAGCCGCATGGCTGCGTTTTTACGGTCGTTCCCGGAGACGCTCGAAAACATGGACGACGAATCGTACGCGAAAACTCGACAAAGCGTCGTCGACGATATTCTCGCGGATGACGTCAACCTTCGCGACGAAGCCATGCGGTATTGGTCGCAGCTCGTCAACAACAAGTATCAATTCCATCGCGGCAAGCACGTCGCTAACATCATTAGTGAAATTTCGAAACAAGAGGCTGCGGCGTGGTGTCGAGAATTCATCCAGCCGTTCGCGCCGGAGAGCCGACACGTGAGCGTTCACGTGCACGGGAAGAATCATGCGGTTCCGGAGGCGGGATCGGAGAACGTTTCGGGCATGGGAGAGGCGCACTTTGAAGTGAATGGCGAATTCAAGCAAAGGTGGGGACTGTACGATCAGCAAGGCGACGCGACGAAAGTGGAAGAGCTCATCATACCTGATCCGTCGTCGAGCGTGCGCCGTTCCGTCACTCGCACGGGGAAGCACTTGGACGAGGACACAGAGACGATGCGCGACGCGTCGCCGAATTTGCGCTCGCAGTGGGCGGCGGATATCACCGCGATGCGCGGCGAGTGCGGTGCGTCGTGCGCGTGTAGACGAATGAACCCGAAGAAGCCGATATTTGTGTTGCCTAAGTGAAGAAAGAATTGATTTTTTGTTACAGTACACTGATTAGTTCCATCTGCCCGCGTTCTTTTTTGCTTTTTTGGCGCCGCTTCCTTGCGAAAACGCCTTTGCCTTTTCCTTCTTTAGACGAGCCTTTTCAGCTTTGCTCATCTTTGATTTCGATACTATTTGAGATTGTTCAACCTGCTTCTTCTTGGACTCGAGCGCGGCATCGCGCGCGCCGGCGGCGTCGTTCTTCTCCAAGAAGTAGGCGTAGTCGCCGGCGTAGTCGGTGATGGCGCCCTCGTCGAACGCCAAAACGCGTGTGGCAATTTGGCGCAAGAAGTAACGATCGTGCGAAATGGCGATGACTGTACCTTCGAATCGGCGGATTGCGTTTTCGAGCATCTCTTTACTCGGAATGTCCAAGTGGTTCGTGGGCTCGTCGAGCAAAAGAACATTCGCCGGCGTCACCATGAACTTGGCGAGAGCCAAACGCGCCTTTTCGCCGCCGGACAAAAACTTGACGGGTTTGTCGTGGAAGGGCGTGCTGAACGCCATTTGACCCAGCAAAGCCTTCAAGTCATTCAATTGCGCGTCCGGTGCGGCTTCAATGAGGGTTTGCAGCACGCTCTTATTCGTGTCCAAGCCCTCGGCTTGGTTTTGATAGAAGTAGTTGACTTTGCACATGTCAGAGTCGCCGATTTGAGCGAGACCGGATTTCGGTTTTTCGCGACCTTGAATCAATCGCATGAGCGTCGACTTACCGCAACCGTTGTCACCGATCATCGCCACACGTTCTCCGCGCTCAATTTGGAGAGACGTGTTTTTGAAGAGAGTCTTTTCGTCGTAACCGTGCGTGACGCTTTCAACTCGAGCGACCACTTGCGAGCTTCGCGTGCAATCGGGGAAGAAGAATCGTCTCTTCTTTGCGATCCAGGGCTTCTCGACGGCCTCTTCTTGAAGCTTATCGAGCGCCTTTTGCGCCGCGGTGGCGCGACCGGATTGTCCACCACCCGCCAAACGGTTGATCATGTCGCGTTGACGCTGTACCTCCTTTTGCCACTTTTCGTAGGCAACCATTTGCTGCGCCCCTTTGCTCTCCTTATCGGCGCAGTACTGCGAATAGTTCCCTTTGTACGTTGTCGCTCGTCCGCGTTCGATCTCCACAGTCTTGGTGCAGAGCTGGTCCAAGAATTCGCGATCGTGCGAGACGATAACCATGGGCACGTCGAGAGACTTCAAGTACCCTTCGAGCCACGTGATGGTGTCCAAATCGAGATGGTTCGTGGGCTCATCGAAGAGCAACAATCCAGGCTCTTGGAGCAAAATTTTACCCAGCGAAATGCGCATCTGCCAACCTCCACTGAAAGAGGCGACCAGGCGATCGTTGTCCTCCGGCACGAAGCCGAGCTCTGGCATGATTTTGTCGATGGCGCGTTCCATCTTGAACAAATCCATGCGATCGGCTTGACGCTGTAAATCACTGAGCTTGTCGACGAGCAATTGTACGAGATCCATGCCCGGGTTGTTTTCGAGCTCCTTGTTGATTCGCTCGATGTCAGCCATGATTTTCGTCTCGTCGCCGAAACTCGCCATGAATTCTTCGCGCACCGTGTTCGACTCCTTCACCTCGAACTCCTGCGTGAGGTAACCAATCTTCACACCGTTGGCGAGCATGACTTCGCCTTCGTCGGCTTCCATCTCACCCGTGATGATGCGCAACTGAGTCGTCTTACCCGCACCGTTCCATCCAACCAAACCGACGCGTTCGCCCTTCTTGCAGTCCCAGCTGACGCCATCGAGGATGGGCATATTCTTAAACGTCTTTCGAACGTTTTCCATACGGACGCCGGTGGTGACGGAACCCGAAGAACGTCTCGCCGACGGCTTGGCGTCCTTTTCGAAAATGTCGCGCAAGTGCTTCGGGATGGGATTGCCGTCGTCCTCTTCCTCCTCCGGCTCGGTCCAATCGATTGCAGGACCGATGTATTCTCCGCTCTCGTCGAACATGGGTTTTTCCTCCTCTACCGCGGCTTCATCGGCGACCGCCTCCGCGACGAGTTCGACGGGCTCTTCTGCCTTCGCGACGACCGGTTCGGGTTCGGGATCCTTTTGTTCCTCAGCCACGGGTTCCGGCTCCGGTTTGGGTTCGGGCTCAGGCTCAGGCTCAGGCTCAGGCTCAGGCTCAGGCTCAGGCTCAGGCTTAGGCTTAGGCTCAGGCTCAGGCTCAGGCTCCTTGACGACCTCTTCCACGACGGCGACCGGCTCCTCGACCTTCGGTTCCGGCGGAGGCACGAACGCGGGTTTTTGTTTCCTCGGTTTTTTCTTATTCGCCTTTGGCTTGACGAATTCCTCAGATTCCCACTCGTTCGCCTCCGCGGGCGCCGCCGCCGCGGGTTCCTCTGCCACCACCGGCGCCTTCGCCTTCGCCTTCGCCTTCGCCTTCGCGGCCGACTTCCCCTTCTTATTCTTACGCTTTCCGGCCGGCACGAAATCATCGTTTTCCCAATCCAACGCCTCCGCCGCCGGCTGCGCCGCCGCCGCCGCCGCCGCCTTTTTCGGAGGCGCCGCCTGCGCCTGCTTCTTCGGAACCTTTTTATTCTTCTTCGCCTTGCCCGCGGGCACGAAATCGTCGTTCATCCAATCTAAACTCTCGCCCGCGCCCGCGACGCCCGTCGCGCGTCGCACCGGTCGCGCATCGCGCGTCGAGCGCGTCGTCCTCGTCGTCTTCCCGCTCGAGGGTTGGCGCCCTCGTCCGAACGCGCTCGCGCGTCTCGCGCTCGCCCCGCGCGTCACCGACGCCGCGAGCGACGACGACGCGGTCGACGACGACATCACTCTCGCGCCTCGCGCCTCGCGCGTTCGATCTCACGCGCGTCGACGCGTCCGCGGTCGAGGGTGATTGTGACGACGCGCGCTCGGAGAGCCCCAGACGATGACGACGACGTCGACGAGCGCGCGCGGTGAACCCCCACCGGGGGTATCGCACGTCGAGCGCGCCTTCGATGACGCGTTTCTCGCGCGATTAGACGCCGCGCGCGAACGGGCGCCCGTCAGTCTCGCGTCGGGAATGATGCGCGCGAACAGGCGCTTCGTTCGGGACGACGCCCTCGCCGAGGCGCTCGCGCGAGCCATGCCGCGCGCGTGCGGCGTTGAATCAGTGTGCAGTGATTTACGATTCATGGAGTACGACGAGGCGGGTGGATACATCGCGCCGCACGTCGACGGGACGCGCGCGTGTCCCCGAACGGGTCGGATGACGAATGTGTCTTTTCTGCTCTACCTCTCCACCGTTCCCGAAGACGAGGGCGGGGAGACGGATTTCATCAGTGACGTCACCGATGAAGAGTCGGTGGTTTTTTCGGTGCGTCCGACGCGAGGGGCGGTGGTGGTGTTCCCACACGACCAGCCGCACGTGGGGCGGTGCGTCGGCGTTGAATTTCCAAAAATTTTATTGCGAGGCGACGCGACGCGACGCGATGCGTCGGCGTTGAATGAATAGGATGGTTATAGCACTGCGGTAATAGAACTAGTCTAGTGAATACTACGAGAAGGTGAGTCGATGATTGGCTACTGCGTCTGCGGCTCGTTTCAAGCGAAGAGGACGTCGGCGACGTCGACGACGACTTTGTCGTAAGTGTACTTTTCTCGCATCAATCGCGCGGCGTTCGAGGCGATTCGCGACAATTTCGCCACATTTTCGGCGCTTTCATCTGTTACGATTCGTGTTCGTTCGGCCAGATCTGACAAGTCGTCGGAGATGCCCACGTAGTGCACGCCGTCCACGAGCGAGTCGCTGTAATAGTGCGCGAATTTCGACTTGACCATGAACACGACGCTACCGCTCTCCATGCGCCAGCGATTTCCCCACGCATCGACGTTCCCGTCCACCTCTAAGATGCCCTTGTGCCTCACCCACTCGAGTTCCGGAGCGCGCCCCGACGTGCGAAGACTGAAATTCCTGTTCGAAACCGCGCACTCCTGCACGAGATGCGTGACCCTAAAATCCAGCCAAGGCGCGTTCCACGCCGTGTTGACGGCTCTGACGCGAGTCAATCGCGCGCACCCATTGCGCGAATCGCACGCGGCGTCATCGATCGAACACGACCATCCCGTGGTCGATCCTCTCCAAAACACGGCGCTCTCTCGCCGCGCCATCACGACGCCCTGGTCGAGCACCCTTTGAATCAGAGACTCGAAACCTCGATACTTTATGAAATGAAAGTTCGGCACGTACGTGAACCCGTCGTCTTTTCGCTCCATCGGCACCGAGTGCGCGACGACGATTATTCCACGCGCGCGAAGCGCCTCAATGACGTCTCGAGGCACCGACGCGTCGTCCTCCAACGCCCACACAACTTCGAACTTCGTCGCGCGGCACGACGCGACGACTCCAGACATACCCGAACACCGCTCGGCGCGCGACTCGACGACGTCCGTTAAAAACGTATGCGCACGTTGCAGGTACCCGTAGTTTAACGGGTCGACGCCTCTCGTGAGAAGATTGTAGACGACGCGCGTCTCGTCGCCTTTGTGTCTCGCCCGCCCCGAGAAACACGCGACATTCTTCTTCGCCACGAGCGGCGACGCGCGCACGAGCGCGCGCGCGCCTCGACAGCACGACACGCACCGAAGTCCGACGGCGTGATCGACGGTGGCTCTCAGCGCGCCGAAGCCGATGAAGACGAAGAACCGCGACGCGAGGTCGATCGCGTCTTCATCGAACGCGATTCTCGACGTGCCCGAGAAGACGGCGAGGACGACGCACAGCGAGAACAAACGCGAGCGCGCGAGGCGACGCCGTACGATGCGTATTCGTTCGCGCCCGCTCACCCGCATCGTGCGGATGCTCACTGCATCTCGGAACGGAAGACGCGGCGCCGCGCGAGGCGACGAGTGGCGCCGACGACGTCTCGACGTCTCGACGTGGTGTCTCGACGTGGTGACGTTTTCGTCGACGATGCGAGTTAAATTATGCGTACGGTAAATTATACAACATATTGGTGCGAGACGATGCCACGAATGCGTGCGCGCGCGAGGTGTGTGTCATCACGCGGCGACGAGACGCAAGATTTAGGACGAGGACGACTTGGCGTCGACTTCGTCCGCGGGCACGACGACGATGGCGCCGTCAGTCTCGGTCTCGGTCTCGACTTGGGAGATTCCGTTCGTCGGGACGTCGTCCCAGTACACGGTGCACTCGCCCGGGGTGAGCGCGAGCGGGGAATTTTCATCGTTGTAGTAGCGCCAACCGAGCGTGGCGGCTCGACCGAACATGAGGGTCGACATGCCGATCCACACCGTCGTCAGGCTCGCGCCGTCGATGTGGCCGGCGATGGTGAGTGTGATGATACCGATGCCGGCGGATACGGCCATGGCTTTCGCGAGAAAGTCAAAATCGGAGCTTCCCTGAAACACGCCATCGCCGACGAAGACGGCCGCGTTGAGCGGTTGTAAGAGCGCCAAAATTCGGATTGGCGTCACCGCCTCGGCGGCCACCTCCGGGTCGTTTGTGAATAAATACGGCAGCTTGTCGGCAGACGCGAAAACTACGGCACCGACGAGAACGCCCGCACCCAGAGCCCAGTTCAAAGATCGGTCGGCGGCGATGCGCGCGCCGGCGATGTCTCTCTTCCCCAAACGCGACGCCACCAACGCCTGCGCGCTCACGGCGACGGAATCCAAACCGAAGAGCGTGACCCACCACGCTTGCAAACACACTTGGTGCGCACCCGCGGCATCGAGCAACGCGGCGGTCGACGTCGCTCGGACGAGAACCGTTTGTAACAGAACCGTTCGCAAGAGCTGCGACGCAGACCCGTTCACGAGCGTGCCCAAGTCCTCATCTTCCCTGTCTGGAAGCGTAAAGACAGATTTAAAATCTAAAATCTCCTCATCCATCATGAGCTTCCAGAACCATAGCGCTCCGATCCACTCAGCCACCGTCGTCGCCGTGGCCGCGCCCGCAACATCGAAGCCTTCCAGCGGTCCGAAACCGTATATGAGAAACGGATCCAACCCGAGATGGAATATTTCCGTTAGTATGGCGACGTATAACGGCGTTCGCGTGTCCAACAAGCCCCTGAACGACCCAACGCCCACCATGACGATCAGACACGCCGGCAGAGACGCCGCACGAATGCGCAAGTAATCTTCCCCGTACTCTAAAATGCCCTTCACCGACACCGCGTCCATCGCCTCACCGCCCTGATCCAGCAACGCTTGCGAGTGACTCGCCCCACAAAACGCCAATAAATCATCCGTAAACACCTCCATGACGCCCATCGTCGCGAATCCGAGCGCGAGGGCGAGCGCCATGGCGTTCCCCACAGTCTTTTTCGCCGCGCGGCGTCCCTCCGGAGAATCGCGTCCGCCGTTGGCGGAAATCTTCGCCGCCACCAGCGGCCCGGTGACGACGGCTAAGAAATTGAACAGTTTGAAACAAAACGTAAAGCACGTCGTGCTCACCGCCAACCCACCCAACGCGTCCGCGCCCGCGGTGCCGGGAAGTTTCCCGATGAACGCCGTGTCCACCGCCCCCATCACCGGGTCCAACAACAGTTCCGCCAATCCCGGCAACGCCAACGCCAGGATCGACGCATCCAACAGCCACAGCGTCTCCTCACTCGGCGGTCGTCTGTCTCGCCACTCCACGCACTCGTCCCAATCCCTCCGCGAGCTCGCCACCCGCGTCCCTCCCCGCGTCCCCGTCGACGTCGACGCCGGCGTCGCCCGCGCCGCCGCCGCCGCCAATCGCGCGCCCCGCGCGCGCGTCTTCACCCCCACACGACGCGCACCATCGACCCTCGATACCTCGGCCCGCGCGCGCGTCCCCGTCGACGCCATCGTTCGCATCGCGCCCATTCGCGACGATGCGCGAATGAATAGATCGATCGAGTGCATGAATGAATCGAACGAACGAACGACTGCACGATTGAATGATACACTGTGTCGTCCCCACCGATCCCTCGACGCCGTCGCGCGAAGACACCGCGTCTTCGCGCGACCGCGCGTGCGGCGGCGCGTCGTGACGCGACCGCGATCGGGTCGCGCGCCCGCGCCCACGCATTAGCGCCCCTCGGAAAGTGTATGTTTTGTGTTTCGTGGGCGCGCGCGCCCAATCGCATCCGTCGACGCGCGCGCCGCAGACTCGGACGCGGAAGCGAGCGTCATGGCGTCGGACGCGGCGGAGAGGTGTGCGGAAGTGCTCCGAGCGGGTGCGCGAGGACCGGAGGGGGCGGAGGCGCGCGCGCGCGCGGTGGCGCTCGCGGAAGAGGTAGGGCACGCGCGACCGAGCCGAACGACCCGAACGACCCGACCGAACGGTTCGGGACGCGGTGATGGGATGAGAGACGGGACGCGCGCGATGGCGAGGGAACGCGATGGATTGACGCGCGCGATGGATGATTCGTACTTTTCGTTGCGCGCAGTTGAAGCGAGGGGACTGTCGAATGGCGATGGAGACGTGTCGGTCGCTATGCGCGCGAGAGAGAGCGCTCGAGGCGAGACATTTCGGGTACGCGACGCTTCGAGAATTGGTTCGTGGACGGTGGCGAACGATGAGTGAGAGTGAAAGGATGGAGATGGCGGCGTTGGCGCACGGAATGCTGCGAGAGGTGAGTGAGGGTGGGTGCGGGGAAGCGTACGCGGTCAAGTCCAAGGCGGCGACGTTGATGGCGGAGGTGGTGCGGCAGGAGGGGGCGAGTCTGTGGACGAGGTTGGTGCCAGATTTGATGGCGATGGCGGCGAGCGAGGAGCCGCAAGCGGCGGAGATGGGGGCGAACGTCATACGGTTCGTCGCGGAGGACGTCGCGGTGTATAACGAAGATTTAATAGGCGGACGGATGCGAGAGCTGTTGGGAGGTTTGTCGAGCACGGTGGGAACGGTCTTACCGGCGATTTATTCGCTCATGGAGAGGCATTACACCAAGGCGAAATCGGTAGCGGACGCAAACTTGGTGAAACAACACGCGGCGGCGGTGAGCGCGGCGTTGGGTGCGGCGAGCGTGTACAGCGAGTGGGCGCCGCTCGCGCCAATCATGAGGAGCGGTTTAATCGAGGCGTGCGGAATGCTCTTGGTGCGTCTTTCTTTCTCGCGTTTCTTTCTTCTTCGCGCGCGTCACGGAATCACCCTTCGGTCGCTGTCGACGTCGATGATGATAATCCAACAAGGATCAACCATCCGAACATCCCTCTGTGGAACATTTGCTAGTACTGTCCGAGACGCCGCCGCCGAACGAAGAGACTCTCGCTTTTTTTCAACCGCGCGAAGAGACGACCGACGACTGACCGACGTGTTTCGTTCGATCCATCGCGCAGTCGAGCGAGGATTTCCGATGTTCCGCGTGCGACGTCCTTCGATCCATCGTGTCTCGAAGAAGTAACGTTGCCAAGGGTGTCAACGAACAGGACGACGCGGATCTCGAAAAAGGAATGGTGCTCGCGGCGAACGCGTTATCCGCGGCGGCGGAACACATCGTCTCGCATCCGCAACAGTCCGACCTCATTAGCAATTCAGAGGAGTTAGAATACATCAAACGTTTAGCCGACACCATGGCCGCCATGGCGTCGTATCACCTGAGCACCATCGCAGACGAGGCGGCGAGAAATTTGTTTCTCGAGCGCATGCTCGGACTCACGAGATTTCCGAGTTTAGAGACGGTGGAGATGATCATCGGCGCGTGGCCGGTGATGCTCCGCGCGATGGGTGCTGAGCTTCCAAAGACGTTTGCTCGCGGTCCACCCTCCACCGGCGCCGCCAATCCGTACAATTCGCAAAAGTCTGAGCCAAATGGTATTCTTCCCGCCGGCGCGCCCGAGGCGCTGCTCGAAATCGCGTGCGTGTGGCTCAACGCCGGCGCTGGCATCGCTTCTGGTTTCAACACCACGGGCATCCCTGGAAATAAATCTAAGGATTGGGCGGACGAGTGCGAGAGCGCGCTCGATCTTAGAGAACGGTGGATTCAAATCCGAGCGAGGTGGATGGACATCACCAAGCTGTGCACGGCGCTCTGTCCGAGCAACGCCGCCAATCAGGCGGCGCAAAACACCGGTACGGTGATTTCGTGGACGCAACCGGGAGGACCGTTGGCGAATAGCACAGATGAAACGAAATGCGCTGCTTTAGAAGGGGCGACCTCGTTCTTAGAGGCGACCATGGTCGCGCTTCCGACGGAGGGACCTTCGTTTGCGGGATTTTCTAGCATCCTGGAGACGCTGTTGGGTAACCTCATCGCCATCGATTACAAGGCACCGTTGAGCAACGCACAGGTGGCGAAGATGCTCGAGACCTATGGCAAATTTGCCAAGGCGAGACCAGACGCTGCGGCGACCATCATGAGTCGAATGTTTACGATATTGAATGAGTTACCCGCCGACGTGAACGCGGGGGCGCCGCCAGTGCGTCAACGCGATATCGTCGCGAGCGGGCGCACGGGACAAGCGGCGCGGCAAAAAGTGTGCGCGGCGATTTTGATTGTGTGTTCAGCCGCTCCACAGGTGCGTGTGTGCGCGCGCAATTAATGAATGCGCCTCTTAGAAAACTTGACGAACCTTTCTCACTCGTTTTGCTTTATGCTGGGGCGCGACATAAAATAGCCGCCGCGGTTCGGGAGTCTCCTCCTCGGCGGTTACTATTCGACCTGTGGCGGCGACATACGACTCTTTTCACGACGACTCGATCCTCGATCGTTTCTTTGGATTTTTCAAAGAGAATTTCGACTGACAACCTCGTCGCGTTTCCCTCGCAGGCGCTGAATCCGCACCTCGAAGCTTTCGCTTCACAAATTGAAGCCATGAAGTCATCCGGTCGATTGAGCGGTGCCGAGCGAGGATCACTCGCCGAGGCTTTGCTCGCAGTCGCCGGGCCTTCAGGTTCGGTGCGCGTGCGCGAAGTTCTCGAATGGTTGCTTGCGTCGGTGCGCAATCGATGGATGCCGGGAGGAACGACGTCGCCCGAGGTGGCGCATCTTTTAGCTATTCCCACCATGGCGGCGGGCGAAGCGAGCGGTGGTACTCAGGGATTATCGTCGGCGCACTGGGAATTGTTTCACGACGTACAGCTCACCGAGCGTTGTTTGAGACGAAGTCTCGGCGACGCGGAGACGGCGAAGGTCCCCGCGGGCTTGCTCAAACCCGTAGACCCGCCACCGCCGATCTCGGAGTGTCCGGCGGCGGATCACATGGAATGGATCGTCTCGCTCGTGGCGGCGCTCTTGCAAACGATTCACGCGCTTTGGACGCCCGAGGGTAAGGCTGCAATGCAAGCCGTGGGTTTGGGCGGCGCGCTCCACATGTCTCCTGAAGAAAAGGCGGCGTATTTGATCCACGGTCCGGCGCGCGCGCAAGTCTTAAGCGAAGAGGAAGCGGGATCGAATACGACGACGAGTGCGTCTCGCGATTGGATGCGGTGTCTACGAGACTGTTCGTACTCGATCTTTGCGTTGTTTAGCATTCACGCGCCCGCCGCGTTTTACCCAAACGAGGCGCTCGCCAACGCATGCGAGGCGTCGTTATTGGCGCACCTTCAGTACATGGATCTGAGACACGTGCGACAGGCGGTCCACGCGGCAGTGAGACAAATCATGGGTCGGTGCCCCGCGGCGCATCGCGCGTTGTGGCAAGCGAAGCTCGTGAATCCGCTGTGCGCGTCCCTGCACGATCGCTTATCTGCGGGATGGATGGACACAAAGGTGGTGAACGCGACGAAGACGATGGATAAGCACGACGAAGACGAGATCGACGGCGTGCAGGTGGATGATTTGATTTCGGAACGCATCCTGCGCGACGTGACTAGAGATCACTGCGCGCTTCTCGCCATCGTTGCTGCCCCCGAGGGTACGTACGGGCGCAAGAGCAGAGGAAGCGGTATGTCGGGCGTCATCGGTGACATGTCCAACTCGCAAATGTCCACCGTGTACGCCGGGGGAAAACATGTTTCGGCGTGGATCGCGCACGGAGACGCGAACGCGGTGCGAGCTGGGATCGCCACCGGCACCGCCGCGCTCACCTGGGACGACGCCGAAGCCACCGGCCACGCGTTGAGCTTCGTGCGTGGGCTCACCGCCGCCGCCGGCGGTCCCGACGCTCCGCAGGCGCTTCGAGAGACGGTCGGTTCGGAGGTTTTTCAAGCCACCCTTGTGGCGTTGACGCAGAGTTCCAACGCCGCCTACCAGGCTGACATTCTCGGGTTGATTCGCGACATCATCGTCTGGCTCTTACCCAAGACCCAGTCCGTGTCTCAAATCTTACTCTCCCTTCCCGGCATGACCAAGGACGCGCTCGACGCGTGTGTCACCGAACTCGGCGCCATGCGAAGCGAAAAGAAGGCTGCCAACCACGTCAAGGATTTCCTCATCAACGCCAGCGGCGGCGGCGAGCAACTTCGCGCCCTCGTCGAGGCGCGTTCGCACGCAAACAAATCCGGCGTCGCCATCCAAATTACGAAGACCGCGCCCAGGAACCCGCTCAAATCGGCATCTAGCCCCGACGACAAGTTCTCCGCCGAGGCCGCCTCGAGCGCCATCGGTCTCAACTCCCAGTGAACGGAGACGCGCGCGGCGTTTCGTTCGCCAACCGACGCCGAGCTCAGGTTGTGATCAATCGACACAGTCAGTCGCTCGACGACCACCGTCTGACCGTTCCCGCGCGACGCGAATCGCTCGGCGATGACACCGTCGACGTCCTCGCCCCCTCTCGACCGCGTCTACGGCGCGCGCGCGTCGTCGGACGCGCGCGCGAGCGTCCACCACCGGTGCTCGCGCGCGAGCGTCCCGCGCGCCGTTTCTCGCGACGCCGACCCGGACGACGACGCGCGCGCGCGGTTCGAACCGCCGCTGCCGTTGCTCGACCCGCACCCGCCGCTCGTCACAGCGTTCGAGGCGAGACGGTGCGCGGAGGCGCGCGAACGCGGCGACGACAGGGCGAGCGTGAGTTTTGATTTTTGGAAAACGCCGCGCGTGGAGGCGACGCTCGCCCCGCGCGGGGTCGAGGCGACGATCGAGACGAGCGACGGCGGTACTAGAGACGTCTTCATCGCGTGGGAAGACGTGGAGACGATGGCGGCGGACGAGCGGGGGGTGTACGAACCGGCGAACCAGGAGGACTGGACGACGGGAGGATTTCGAAAAGTGGTGCGGTACAGCGACGACACGAATCGCGCGGTGTCTCTGATGCCGACGGGGGATGGAACGTGGCCGACGGCACTCATCGCGGGGTTTTCCATGCATCGATTCGGCGTCGGGGTGGATCCGAAGGAGGACACGGAGAAGAAGCTGGCGTCGGCGGGACCGATTCGGAGAGGCGCGCGCGTGCTCGACATCTGCACGGGATTGGCGTACACGTCGTGCGTGGCTTTCGAAAAATACGGTGCCCGCGTGACGACCATCGAGCTCGATCGAACGATGACGGCCATGTGCCGAATGAATCCGCACTCGAGACCGTTGTTTGAGGGAGGCATCGAACAGCTGTACGGGAACGGCGCCGACGTCGTCAAGACGCTTCCCGACGCCGAATTCGACGTCATCGTCCACGATCCGCCGACGTTTTCCCTCGCCGGCGAGCTCTACTCCACCGAGTTCTACGCCGAGCTCAAGCGCATCTTAAAATCAAAGGGTCGCATTTATCACTACATCGGCGACCCCAAGAGCGCGTCGGGCTCGGGCGTCGCCGCCGGCGTCGTCCGTCGTCTCAAGGAGATCGGTCTCGACGCCGCCATTGACTACGACGCCCACGGCATCGTCGCCTCGCGCGGCCGCGCGCGTCTGAACTGCACCAAGAAGAAACCCGCGTCGAAGAGGTCGGCGGCGGCCGACGGGAAAAGGGCGAGGACGTCGAGACGCGGCGGTCGCGGTCGTCGCCGTCGCGACACCGATTGGTCCGACGACGACGATGACGACGACGAGGAGTATTACTAGCGTTTTCATCCACACGCGCATCCATCATCCACGGCGCGCCCGCGGCGCGACTCGAACGCGCGCGAACACCTTTTTTCCCTGGTCACTTTTTCTGAAAAAGTTTTTCAAAAAATGGCGGGAAAAACTAACGGTCTGCCAATTCACAAATCTTGCGTCACACGCGCGCGCGACCGTCGCCGCCGCCTCTCTTCTCGGTCTCTCCGTCGACGAATTTTCCTTCCGTCACATGCACCGCGCGTTCGCCTCGTTCGCGTCCGCGTCGCCGCGTCACGACGCGATGCGTCCCCGACGCTTTTCTGGAAAAGCTCGCGTGCGCGTGACCCCGGAACCGCCGCGTCCCGACGCGCGGCGACGCGAGGTGACGACGGGCGCGACCGCGGAGGACGCCGATGGAAGCGTGTGGTTGGACCTCACCGCCCTCGGGCGTCACCGAGGCGCGAGGCGCGCGAACAGAGGCGGGGAATCGTCATCCCCGATGACGCGCGGGGCGACCGAGGCGACCGGGACGTCGGCCCGCGGGGCGATTTTGGGTCTGTTGACGACGCCGAGGACGCGCGCGGGGGCGAGGCGCGCGCGGTCGAAAAGATCGGAGTGAGGGCGAAGAGGGCGGAGTCGAGTCGATCGATCGGACGACGCGTCGTCGTCGGACGCGACGCGGGGTTTTTGTTGTATGTATTATGTGCGCGCGCGAAGGGACGAATGAACGCTCTGAGAGCCGCGCCGCGTCCGAGGGAGTCGGCGCGGAGTGGGAGTGTGTGTAATAACTAATAATAATAGAGCGCGATCGATTTTCCGACATTCCTCGGCGTATAGGAGAAAGAAGAGAGACGCCGCGGGCGAGAATACGGTACGTGCGCCGCCGCCGAACAATAATACTAATGTACACGTTACACGCGCGCCGCGCGAGCGATGACTGATGGGAAGACTAGTGGGCATGTGAATGGTTGGTTGACTGCGCGCGCGAGAGCGACCGGTGGTCACCGCGCGAAGGGTGGTTGAAGCGCGGCGAAGACGCTCGCGGCGGAACGGTTGGCGTCGACGGCGACGTCGTCTCGCGTCGCCTCCGCGACGTGCGAGAGAAGGAGACGTTTTCCCGAACCCGGATCGCTCCATCGCGTGCCGTCGATCGCGCGCGCGTAATTTCGTCGCGCGATGGCGTCCGCGACGACTCGTCGCACGCGTTCCCGACACGCGCTTCCGAAGAGTTTCGTCGCGTCGGCGCGAACCTTGATCCCCTCCTTCGAACACACCGCCCGCGCCCGCGCGCGGAGTCGCGTCGCCGTCAACGCACCTCCGGTGGCCGCGCGTATCTCTCGAGTCTCCCCCAGAGGCGCCCCCGACGCCGTTCTCGCGCCTCGCGCGCCCGTCGACGCCTTCGGTCGCCGCGCGCGCTTCTTCTTCGCCTCCGCCTCCGACGTCGTCGCCACCGTCGCTTCACCCCCTCGCGCGCGAACCGTCTTCGAGCCATTCGCGCTCGTCTCCACCGACGCCCCCGCACCCCTCCCCTCGCTCGTCTCGGTCGCCGCGCGCGCCGCGTTCGCCGCCGCCGCCGCGTTCGCCGCCGCCCGCGTCGCCACCGCCTGCGCGCGCGCCGCCTCCATCACCCCCCCGAGCGTCGCGAGAAACATCTCGTGCAGCGCCATCGACCGCGCGTCGTCACCGAACGCCGCGATCGCGCACGCGTCGACCCGTTCCCGCGGGATGAATCCTCGCGCGCGCCCCTCGACGCACGCCGCGCGAATCTCTCGCCAATACGGCGTCTTATTCAGCGCCCCACCGCGCGCGCGCGCGAGGGCGTCTCGTACGAGCCCCAGTCGATCGCGCGCGCCCGTCGGCGGGCGCCAGGACGTCGCCATGACGCCGCGCGCGCGATGGGCGCGATCGGGCGCGAATGGGCGCGCGCCGCAGTGACGCCCGCGCGAGCGAGAGAGACGCGGGATGACGACGGCGACGACGACGACGATGACGACGACGGCGACGACGCGCGCGTCCTTTCTCGCGCGGGCGACGCGCGCGAACGCGTCGTCGAGCGCGAGACGCGCGCGCGTCGTGACGTGGGCGTCTCGCGCGGACGATGACGCCGACGACGGCGCGACGACGGCGACGACGAGGGAGACGAGAGAGGAGACGGAGAAACGCGAGCGTAAACCCGCGGGCGAGGCGCTCGGGGCGCTGTGGCGGGAGATCAAGTATAAACCGCTCGGGGAGGATGACTCGCTCGAGGCGGTGGCGTTGCTGGCGGCGTTGGAGCTGGCGCGGCGAGGACCGGACCCCGGAGAGACGTGGACGGCGGAAAGAGAGGAGATGCGCGCGAGAGCGAGAGCGTCGATCCCGAGCGCGGTGGGGGAGTACTGGAGCGCGAGGAGTAAGGCGTTGATCGAGAGCGACGCGGTGAAGGACGCGGCGCCGTTGTTATCGAGCGCGGTGAACGTCGCGATCGCGGGGGTGGTGGTACGGTTGTTTTTACCGAGATTGGCGGCGTTGCAAGCCGTGGGAGGGTTCGATGAGTTGACGGAATTTTTTGGATTGCCGCCGAGGAGCGAGTTGAGTGGATATTTGGATCAGTTGCAGGCGTTTCCCGCGGCGACGGTTTTCGCTGTGTACGTGGGGTTGTTCATGGCGGAAAAGTTGACGATGACGGATGAATTTTTGCCCATCGGGTTCGTATTACCGGTGATTTCGCCCGTGGTGTTCGGCGGCGTGTTCGGGGGCACGATGGTGACGTCTCTCGCGAGCACGATGGCGGCGAGCGTCAACTTTTTCTTGGGTCGCTACGTCTTCAAGGAGAAGATCCTCTCCTTCAAATGGGGCGAGAGCGATCCCGTGGGGGAGCAGCAGTGGTTTAAAGCCCTGAGCAGACGATTCGATTCGTCCAAGTTTCCGGATACGACCGTTCCCGAGGGATTTAAATCCGCGCTGTTGCTTCGACTGTGTCCGATTTTACCCATTCCCATCAGTGGCAACTGGTACGTGTGCGGACTCACGCCGCTCAAATTTAACGAGTTTTTCGCCGCGCACTTCATCGGGAGCTCCAAAACCGCCTTCATCGACGCATATCTCGGATCTATTTTGCTCACCGCCGTGTTCGACGAAAATTCCATCAAGGATCAGGCGCAGGGCGCGCTCGTTTTTGAAACCGTCGCCATCGTCGGCATCTCCGTCTTGGTGAGCACGTACGCCACCGAACTCTTCACGCAAATCTTAGACGAAGAGGGCGTCGACGCGGGCGCGATGATGGGATTGGGTGGTGATTCGAAGGACGAGGAGGACGAGGACGAGGAAGTGTTGAACGAAGAAACGGAGGCGTTCATCGCCGCCGCCGCCGTCCCGACGACGAGCGCCGCCGAAGAAACCGTCGACGACGCCGAGGTCGACGACCGAACCGACACTGAGGACGCGCGCGACGGCGAACTCATACCGATCGAATTCATGCCCAGGGATGAAAAGAGGTTGATCGACGATGGCGAAAAGTTGTGGCGAAGAGCCGCCGCCGTCGAGGCCAAACGCGTCGAGCTCACCGTCGAGGAAATGGCCGACCACGAAGCCATGGACGTGGACATGTGACGCCGACGCGCGCGTTCACCACTCACCCCGACTTTTATCGCGTCACCCTTCGCGAATTGTATCGTTAATAAGATTGGAATTCTCGCGCAAATCGTAATCAAAAAGCGTCTCGCCGCTCGCGGCACACCGCGCCGCGACGTCACCGTCGCGGCGTCATGTCCACCCTCGAGAGTCTTCGCTCGCTCGTCGAGCACGGCGTCGCGAGACGATTCGATCTCCGCGCGTGGGCCGATCGCACCGGGTGCGCGCAGCCCACCGCGCTGGAGCGACTCGAGGCCATGCTCGAACAGGCGCGTCCCGACGCTCTCAAGCTCATCGTCATGGAATCCCTCGTGGACACCCCCGCGCGCGATTTAGACACCATGGTGTACGGGGAAACGAAGGTTCGACCGTTTTTGAACTTTCTCAACGCGCACGCCGCGCGCATGTCGCGGGAGAACCGAGAGAGAGGGATCGAATCTCCCGAGCGGGAAAAGTACACCTTTTACGACTTGGGCAGCGGCGCGGGAAAATCCATTCTCACCGCCGCGCTCTCCCCGCATTTCATCGAGTGTCGCGGAGTGGAGTGCCTTCCGTGCGTGCACGCCATATCTGAGATTTTAATCGACGATTTCCACAGGGACGTCGCGCCGAGAGACGACGGCGTCTCGCCTCGCGTCTCGGCGCTCTTGGGCGACGTCTTCGTCGACGACGCGTGGACATCCGCGGATTTTGTCTTTTGCAACTGCGTCACGTGGGACGCAGAGACGATGCGTCGATTATCGACCCTCGCCGAGCGCATGCGTCCGGGTTCGACGTTCGTGACGGTGTTGTGTCCTTTAGAATCGGACGCGTTCGAGACGGTGGCGGAGGACGAGCTCGAGTTTTCGTGGGGCGTCGTCGACGCGCTCGTCCATCGGCGTCTCGAGTTCGCCGTCACGAGCGCCTCTTCGTAGAGTATGTATAGTCATTGTTTTCACACCGCGCTTCTTCATCGCGCTCGCTTCCGTCAGCGAGCCCCGCGCGCGACGACGCGGCGTCCCGTCCCGCGTGCGCTCGACATGCCCGGGAGAGCCGTTACGCGCCGAAATCGTCATTCGACGCCTCTTCGCGCGCGTCCGTCGTCTCGCGCGACTCGAGCGAGGACGCGAACGCGCGTCGACGCGTGCTTTCGCGCGTCCACCGCGAGAGACCGTCCGCGCGCGCGCGGAGACGCCGCGAGACGTCGTCGCGTCGTCACCGACGTCGCGTCGACCGAACGCGATGATGACGACGACGACGACGAGGATGGCGACGACGGCGACGCGACGCGTCGCGGGCGCGCGGCGTGCGCGCGCGTTCGTCGTCGCGGCGTCGTCGTCGTCCGTGAACCGCGAGAATCGCGCGGTGGGTGAGCTCGCGCTGGGACGCCGAGAACGCGCCGCCGACGCGCTCGCGCCGCCGAGACGATACGAACGCGCCGTCGCCGTCGTTCGGCCGGAATCGCATCCGACCGCGACGACCGAGTTTATGACGCCGTCGTTCGCCGTGTACGCGATGTGCGGCGTGGGGTGTCTGTTGGGAAGCGCGCTGAGCGCGGCGCTGTTGAGTTTGATTCCGACGCTTCGAAGCGTTCGCCGCGCGATGGACGAAGTCGCGTATCTGGCGGCGAGCGTGCGAGAGGAGGTGCCGGACACGCTCGCGGCGGTTCGAGTGTCGGGATTGGAACTGACGGACGTCATGGAGGAGGTCGGGGAGCTCACGGCGGACGTCGGGGGTGGATTACGAAGCGCGGGGAGAGGGGTGACGGCGAGCGTGAACGCGGCGCAGACGGCGGGACGGTTCGCGGCGGCGGCGATTCCCGAGGTGCGGAGACGCGCGAAGCCGTTGGTGGGATCGGTGAGGGATCAGACGATGCGGGTGTTGGAGGAGCGGGCGGAGATGGAACCGTACAGTGGACCCGTCATCTCGAACACGGCCAACACGGCGAAGAAAGGGGTGACGGCGGCGAGAAACGCGTTGAAATCCGCCGACGTGGCGAGAAACGTCGGGAGGTTGTATAAGACGATTCGAGCGCCGCCGAAGAAACAGAAGTGATGGATGGTGCGCGCGATCGCGAGTAGACACCGCTGTAACACATCAATCGCACGTTTCGTACGCACGTCATGCAGAATGTAATCGTCGTGGGTATTTATTCGTTACAAGTGCGCGTGGTACAAAAATAAAAATGTCTCGTCATGACGCCTCGCTCGCGGGAGACGCGGCGATGGCCATGAGTTTTGCGGGTGGAGTATTCGCCTTGGCGAGCGATGGGAGCATCTCCGTGATGGTGGGCACGCCCGCTATGGCGCGAATGGACGCGCCGACCGGGGAACCGCCCGTGTTGACGGCGCCGAGAGGCGTCCGCGCCGGCGGAAACGCGCCGCCGCGCGCGCCGGGAAGAAGTCCTTGACGCACCGCCGCAGACGTGCGCTGTTTCTCGAGCGCCTTTTGCAGGTGCATGTCGACGGTTTGCTCTTGTTCGCGCTCGAGTTGGCGAGAGAGTTCGGTGAGTTCGGCGTGCGTTTTCTGGTACTCGACGTAGATTTGCCTCGACTCGTCCTTTTGTCTTCGCAGCGTGTCCTCGCAGGTGGCGAGTTTGTTGGTGGCTTCGATGTTGAGTTGCTCGAGATTGCTAATCTTTTCGACGGATTCGTCGAGTTTGACTTGCAATACCTTGACTTTACTCTCCTCGTCGCTCACCGCCTTCTCCAAGCGCGCGACCTCGCGCGCGAATTCCTCCGTCTTGACGCGGAACTCGGCGGAGAGCGTCTCGTACGCCACGCGCATCGTCGCCAACTCATCTCGCATGCGAACCTCGCGTTCTCGCGTCTCCTTGACGGTTTCGTCGGTTCGAGCGGCGTAATCGCGCGCGACGGACTCCGCGGCGCGCGCCGACGCAGCCTCTCGCTCAGCGTCGCTCATATTCTTGAGCATGTCCATGTACTTTTCGTTATTCTCCGCCTCTTTCGAACGCGTGCGATCAATCTCACTCTTGGCGTATTCGACTTCTTGCTGCCACTTTTCGTGTTGAATCGCCGTCACCGTAAGCTCCGCCTTGAGCGCAGCGCACTGTTTCTCGACCTCGGTCAGATGACTCGCCCGCTCCTCGAGCATTTTCGATCGACCCTCCAACGTGCCGTGCTCCTTGACGAGCGCTTCGTTTTGAAGTCGAAGCTCTTGCATTTCGTCTCGCGCGAGTCGCTCTCGCTCGTCGGCGGATTTCGCCGCCGCCGAGAAGGCGGTGACTTCCATACGTAAGGATTTCATCTCGGCGTCGCGCTCGACGAGCGTCTTCTCTAGGGCGACGATGCTCGCCTTGGTGGATTCTTCGGCTCGCATGGCGGCGTGCATCTTTTCGAGCGCCTCCTCTCTCGCCGTCGACGCCTTGTCGAGTTCACCCTTGGACGCGACGAGTTGCTTGGTCGCATCCTCGAGTTTCGCCTTTAACGAGACGAGGGAGACGGCCGATTTTTCTTTCGCGTCGCGCATGGATTCACGCTCCGTCTGCACCGCGCTCAACGCCGCGGCGCTCGTCTCCTTGGCTTCGACGAGCGCGCGTTCGAGTTCCTCGCGTTCGGACGCGAATCTCGACGCGTCGGTGTCTCGTTGCGCCTTGACGTCCTCCAATTTGGCGGATATCTCTTCGAATTTCGATCGAAGCGTCGCCGTCGCCACCGCGGCGTGTTCGCGCTCAATGAGCTGCTGATTCATCTCCTCTCGAAGTCGCTCGCACGCGGCGGATTGACCGTCGAGCTCTTCGCGAAGCGTCTGTTCGCGTCGCTGAAACTCGGCTGAATGTGAACTCGTCGCCTTGTCCAACTGCGCGTGTAACGATGAAATTTGCTTGAGCGATTCCTCGTACTTGATTTCCAACGTTGCCGTTGCGATGCCCGCCGTGTCGCGCGCCTTGCGAACGTCGACGAGTTCGGATTGAAGCGCCTCCGTCTTGGCGGATGTGTCGGCGAGTGTCGATGAGAGCTCGGTGATTTTCGCCTCTAAATCCACTCTGATCCGCGTCTCGGCGGCTTGAAGCGCGGATATTTGACGTTTGGCTTCTTCGTATTTCGCCTTGAGTGTGGTGGACACGGCTGTCGACGTCTCGCGAGTGGCGTGCAGAGCGGCGAGTTCGGATTGCAACGCCTCCGTCTTGGTCGCCTTGTTGTCGAGCGCCTCTTGTAATTCCATAGTCTTGGCTTTGAAATCGGCCGATACTTCCGCCTCGGACGCGCGCAACGTCGAGATTTCATCCATCGCGCGTTCAAACTCAGCCTTTTTAGTCTCCAGCGCGTTTCGCAACACGTGAATCTCGGTCGATTTGTGCTGCAACTCTTCTCGCAGATTCGCCGTCGCGGCTTCCGAATCAGACGATTTCGCTTCAGACTCCGCCGTCTTGGTCTCCAGCGCCGCACGCAGCGCGTCGATCTCGGTCGCCTTATTTTCCAGCGCGTTTTGCATCGTCGCGTTCTTCGCCTCGAGCTCACTCAATTTTCGCGCGTGTTCGCGATCGAACGAGCGCGTCGTCTCTTCTCGCGACGCGCGCATCTCAGCCAACTCTCGCGCGACGTCGTCGTGCTTGGCGCGAAGCGCCGCAGAGTCGTCAACCTTCTTGCTCAGTCGTCCCCGAAGAGACTCGACGGTCGCCTTGAGACTGTCGATCTCGGACACCTTGGCGCTGAGTTCGATCTCGCTTACGCTGCTGGCGACGCGCGCGTGCTTGGCCGCCTCGAGCACGGCGATTTGTTTCATCGCCTCGCTGTATCGCAGCTTGGTGGATTTGAGCTCCTCCGCGGCGGCGGCTCGCCTCGAATAAAATTCTTGTAATTCCGCTTCGAGTTCGCACACGCGACGAGAGTCGTGAGCGGAACTCTTTGAAAACTTGATGAGATCGGATTCCAATCGACCGACCTCGATGACGAGCGTTGATTTTTCGCTCACGAGAACGTCGCGTTGGTTTCGAAGCTCGCTCGTCTGCCCGCGCGCCTTTTCGAGTTCCGCCTTCATCTGCGCCTTGTCCTCTCGCCACATCTCCTTAAACTTGTTCACCTCGTCGCTCAATTCGTTGATGGTCATGTTTTTCTCCTCCAACAGACGATCAATCTTGGATTCAAACGTCGATTCGGTGTCGTCGAGCTTCTTCTCCGCCGCGCGTCTCGCCGCGTGCGCCGCCGCCGTCTTTGCGCGAAGCATCTCGCACTCCTCCTCAAACTCGCGCGCGGCGACGGTGAGCTTATTCTTCTGACGCTCCATGCGCTCCTCATTTTCTCGCAAAACCTCGATCTCGACGATTTGTTCGCGTTCCCGCGTCTCGGAGCGTCGCGTCTTCTCTCGCTCCGCCTCCAATTCCGCCTCGAGCGCGCGAAGCGCGTCGTCGCGCGCGCCCTTGGCCGTCTCTTCACGTTTTCGCGTCATCGCCGCCATCACCTCCGCTCGCAACGATCGCGCCTCCTCCATCTTCGTCACCGTCTCTCGCCTCCACTCCGTCTCGATCAACGCCTTGACGCTCGAGGCGAAATAAAATCCGCCAAACCAAATCGCGCTCCCGTCTCGCATCGACAGCGTCACGCCGGATTCGCTCCAATCGCTCTTCACCCCCACGCTCGCGATCTCACGGTACGCAATCTTCAGAGAAATCGGTTTCGGCGCGTTCGGTCCTCGTCTCTTCTTCGAAGGCGAGAACAGCACGCCATCGCGTTGACTCGTATCCGTCGCCGACTCGCAATAAAAACACACGTGCCCGCCGGTGATTGTCAAATCCCCGGTGCCACTCGCCACCGGACCGCCGAGATGCGCGCGATACGTCTCCACGAGCGGCTCCGAGGGAGGTAAAGAAAATTGCGCCCACGCGCCTCCCTTGGCGGTGGATTCTCGCAGCGAACGCGCGCGCGATTTGTGTCGCTGCGCCCATCCACGCATCTTGGCTTGACATTTGATGACGGCGCGTTTTTGCGCATCGCTCAGCGCCTCGTACCGTTCCTCGGCGGCGAGAAGGTCGCGCGCGCTCGGCATCGTCACTCGCTTCCGTGCGCGCGCGCGCGCGATCGATCGGGTCGCGCGCGCGGGTGTGTCGAGGGTTGCATCGCGCGGCGGTTCGGTTTCTGTTTGTTCCCCTGCGTCGGGAAGAGGGGGACTCTTCTTTGAGTCCTGACTCGTCGAATGCACTTTTGGCGCCCGCGCGCGCGCGCGGTCCCGACACTTCGCGTCGGCGTCGACGGCGACGAGGTCGACGCGCGTCGTCGCGGCGGTGCGTCTCGGCGCGTGGAAGACGCTCGCGGTCGAGCGTCGCGTCGAGCGTCGCGTCGCGGTCGAGAGAAGGCGCGCACGCGTCGATGGAGCGACGAGACGGGTCGCGGCGGCGGCTCGGCCCGATGACGTCCCGAGACGACGAGCGCGCGGGGACGAGCGCGCGGACGGAGATGGAGATGTGGGATCAGCGCACGCGCGTGGAAGACGTCGAGCGGTACGTGTCGGACGACGTGAAGCGCGCGCTCGCGGCGCACGGGATCGAACGTTTGACGGGCATGCAAGAGGAGTGTTTGGCGGCGGCGCGCGGACGCGGGACGGATGTCGTGTGTCGAGCGCCCACGGGGAGCGGGAAGACGCTGGCGTACGTGTTACCGATCGCGCACGCGTTGGAATCGGGGTCGGGGGCGCGGGAAGGGGTGCGAGCGATCGTGGTGGCGCCGACGAGGGAGTTGGCGAATCAGGTGAAGACGCACGTCGAGCGGTATTGCGGCGAACGCGCGTGCGCGTTGTGCGTGGGCGGGGCGGCGGCTAAGCCGCAAGAGGACGCGATTCGCGTGCACGGTGCGAAGATTGTCGTGGGAACGCCGGGCAGGATCAAGGAGTTCATCGAGAGAGGAGTGATTGAGATGAAGACGGTGGAGATTCAAGTGTTGGACGAAATCGATAGACTTTTAGACGGAGGTTTCGAGGGTGAGATTGACGCGGTGATGAAACCGCCGGGGACGTGTCAGACGCTGTGCTTCTCGGCGACGATATCGTCGGCGTTATCGAGATTTTTAGATCGAAAACTCGTGCCGGGATACGCCGAAGTTCTCGCGACGGGACGCGGAGGATCAAACGTCGGCGGACGCGTCGAGCACCTCTCGTACGCGACAAAGGCGGGAGATGACGCGACAGGCATCGCGGTCGTCGATGCGCTCGAACATTACGCGAGTAAACGCGTGGACGGTCGAGTGGGTGGACAAGCGATCGTGTTCACGGAGACGAAATCGACGGCGGAGCGCTTGCGCGCGACGCTGACCAATCAGTTGACGACGGTGCGTACACGTTCTTCTTTTTTTCGATGCACTTCTTGAGTCGATCGGTCACTCGTCGATGACGAACAAAACTTTAAGGGATTTATGAGATTGGAATCCGTTCCATGTTCGTATCTATAGACTACAATTCTCCGAGACGACACCGACGACGACAGAGAGAAGAGTTGTTTTTTTTGCGCTCGACGACGACGTTCCAGAGGATTGCTACATATTCTTATCTACATTCCCTGAGAGATCAACAGTGATTACACTTGACGAGATGATGGAACGTCGTCTCGCGTGTGCTTCTTTTTTTTCTCACTTTTTTCGCATCCGCGTGCGATGGCGATGAAGATACACCTTATTTTCACATGTTAGACTGTCGAGATTGAAGGGTGAGGATCCTTCAATCGATGTGCACAACCATTCTGCCGAGCCATCTACGCGTGAACGATACGTCTTGAAGTTTTGAACGGGAACTGACATGTTTTTTGCGTCTTCGCAGGAGCTCGATGCGAACAAACGCACGCGAAGGGTGACGTCGTTACATGGCGACTTGCCTCAACCCGCGCGCGACGCGACGCTCGCGAATCTCCGATCCGGGGACGTGGACGTTCTCGTCGCCACGGACGTCGCCTCTCGCGGTCTCGATTTACCCGGCGTCGAGCTCGTCGTACACGCAGACATGCCCAAATCTGCGGACACGTACTCGCACCGAGCGGGACGCGCGGGACGACCCGGATGCGCCGCGCCCGGCGTCTCGTTGCTTCTCTCGCGACCCGACCGTGCGGCGGACGTCGCCAAACTCGAGCGCGAGGCAAAGGTGACCATCCGCCGTCTCGTGCACATCGGTGAACGCGCGCGTATAATCGTGACGGGCGACTTGGAGACGGCCGCGAAGACACCCGCGAGCGAACCCGCGGCGCCGAAACGACGCGACGATTCGATCATATCCGACCACTTCGCGACGTACGCCGACGATTTGAAAAAGATTGGCGATAAACGATCGGGCTCTTCGGGGAAAAATAAGGGACGATCGGGACGCAGATGATACGATTCTTACTGGTAGTGATTAGTAGTTAGTCAGGTTTTCATGACTTGTGTTGAGATATTCCTGTAGAAGTACTCCTCGCGGCTCCCTCTGCGCGCGCGCTGTGTATTCGCCGAGCGCACGTTCATCACCCGAAACTCACGGTCCTCGCACGACGTTCCAGTCGACGGGTTTAGACGACGTTCCAGTCGACGGGATTGTTCAGACGCAACTCCCGCATGCGTCTTCGCGTGCGTCGTCTCGCACTTTCTCCCGTCTTCCCGCTCGTGAGCTCTTTCAAGCGTTTATACACCCGTTGCGCCCGTCCGCAATTCTCGAGGTAATCCCCTTCCTTCGCGTGCTCGGACAATTCATCGATGAATCCCATCAATCCCTGAACATCCGCCATGGCGGGATCCTCGGGCGACTCCAGGAGTTTCAATATCGTCTTAAAATCGTTCTCGTCCTCACTCTCGCTCTGCGCCCATCGACGCACGACGCGAAGCATCTCCTCGTGATCCTCGCCGCGCGGCGCGGGACAGTCTCGATCCAACGCGTACGTAAAACACGCCGTGTATCCCTTCATCGCCGCGTTAGCGAGCGTGCGCCAATCCCACTCGGCGCCGTGTTCCCTCGCCCACGTCAACACGTCCAAGTGTCCGTTAAACGTCGCTCCCGCGCACACCTGCGAATCCCACGCCACGTCGCGCGACCTTAACCATTTCAATTCCTCCAAATCACCCCGTCTCGCCACCAACGCCGTCGTCGCCGCCCCGCACGCGCTTCTTTCGACGCAAAATCGCGCCGCGTCTCGATGCCCGCATTCATACGCCTCCACCGCCGACTTTTCATCCATCGCGCACCCGCGATTCTCGACGAGCTCGCGCAGGAGCGCCACGGATCCACTCGCCGCCGCGCACGACGTCGTCCACGCCCCGATCGCGGCGCCGGCGTCGACGAGCGCGATGACTTTTTCGAGATCGCCCGCGCGCGCCGCCACGTTCACCTCCGCGTCGGGCGGCGACGGCTCCGCGCCGCGCATGACGCGCGACGACGAGTGCGGCCGACGCGCGCGGTGTGAAAGTGGGCACCCTCGACAGGTTTTGGTTTATCCCCGCGCGCGCGCGGACAGGGAAAGGAGAGAGGGAATACGAGGAGGGAGGGTGGAGACGGGGGAAGGGGTGAAAAGGATGGGTTTCCGGTGGAACTCGGCGGGTGGTGGTGGTTAAAAATCGTCGTCGAGGACGCGGGGGCGAGGCGGGGGCGTGAGGCGAACTCTGAGGGCGTAGTCGACGTAGGCGACGTCGCGGGCGAGACGGCCCGGGAGGCGGAAGACGCGGGAGAGGAGAGGCGTGCGGAGAGGGTCGATGAAGCGCTCCGAGGCGACTTCGCGCCACTCGATGTCGTGGAAGTGGGTGTGGGAGTGGAGATTGCCGGTGCCGAAGTCGGCCTCGACGAGGAAACGACACTCGGAGGGATCGACGTATTGATCGGGATGGGCGACGTTGTCGTCGTTCAAGCCGACGGGAGTGTGGGCGGTGCCGCCCTTGTCGCGATTGAACGGCATGGGAAGGGCGCCGTCGAAGTTGGTCTCGATGAAACGGAGGCGGTAGTGCTTGGAAGGGAAGTGGTAGGAGCTCGGGAAGCGGTACCACTCGTCGCCGACGCACACGTTGATTTCGTGATCGTCCTCGCCGTTCATGTACTCTCTCGCTAAATAGTCGGGCCACGCGTTGCCGTCCTCGAAACCCTTTGGCGTCGGAAGCGCGTTGTAAATCTTCGCCGGCGCGCTGTAATACGTGAGCAGCGCCGCCGTGCGGGACAGTGAGAGCAACGATGAGACGAGCAACGCCACACACACCGAGCAGATGGTGACTTTCTCGAGCGCCCGCGACTTCGCGCGTCGGCTCACCAACAGCGCGCCCTCGGCGACGGAGCCGAGACCGATGGCGGCGCTGAGACAAATGCTCGGATAAATCATGTAGAGGAACCTTTCCTCTTTGTGCGGGATGCCCATGAAGAAGGCGGCGACGAGAGGAAATGGCGAACACACGAAAATCATCGCGCGCCAGTTATTTCTGTACGCGTTGATATTCTTCAACACGGACGCCGCGTCGTCGTTCTTGTTCCCCCGAAGAATTTTATTCTTGAACACCTGTTGTTCGTGCCAAGCCTTCATGGCCACCGCCACTGCAATGGAAAACGGCGCCATTAGCGCGAACACTCCCGTGAGCTGGAAATTCAATGCTAAATTTTTCATGTAGAAACTCCTCGGCTCCGTCCCGTAGAGATCACTCTTATCGTTCATGATGTTATAATCCAAGAGATTGAACACCGAACTCACGAACTTCAACTGACCCTTGGGGCTATACATGTATGAATCGAACGCCACCGACACGGCGGACGCCGCCACCGTCGTCGCCAAAACCGTGCGCATCGTCGCCGAGAATCCGACGCCGTAGATGGCGTACAGCCCGAACGGGATCGTCGCGATGCCACTGAACGGCCACCCGAAAACGACAGCCATGACACACGCCTTGCACGCTCGTCTGTGCTCTCTTCGCAGCGCCGCCGCCGTCGCCACGGCGACGCACATCATGGCGAACGAACTCGGCAAAAACGCCGTCGACGCGATCGCCATCCCAGTGTTCGTGGCAAATATCACCATCAATATCGCACCCGTGATCACGCTTCTCCCGCTCACCGCGTCCACGAGATCCGCCTCGCAGTACGCGCTCGCCGCGCCCAACGCGGCTCGCACCAGCGCGAACGTGGACCTCCCGTCGTCCGCCCCGAACAGCACCCTCCCCACCATCGCCACCGGGTAATGCATCGCCAGATACGCGTACGACCGAAGCGCGAACTCCCCACCGTGCTCCCACGTCTGCAAACCGTGCCCATGCGTGAGGTAGTGCAACGGCTCCCAGAAATTGAAGGCTTCATCGCAATCAAACGTCGTGAAATTCGTCGCGCACACGATCGCTCGCGACGCGAGGATGATGCCGAGCGCGCGATGAAACATGTTCTTCATCCTCGTCGCCCTCCCGTCGCGCGCGCGTCGACCTCTGACGTCCAAGTGCGCGTTTCTCGATTCGCATTCGACCGAATGCGAGCCCGCGCGCGATCGAGCCCCGAAATCTGCGAGCGCGTCTCCGGCGAACTCCACACCGGGGCGCGCGAGCGCGCGGAGACGACGCCGCGCGCGCGAACGCACGTCAAAGAAATTCGTCATGGGCGCGTCGTTCGAGGAATCTGTCATCGCGCTCAAGAGCATGTTCCCGGACGTGTCCGAGGTCGTCGTGCGCACCACGCTCGAGGCGCGCGACGGACACATGGAGAGCGCGGTGGAGAAATTGCTCGCGATGTCGCGTCGCGGGGGCGGTGGACACGGTGGGAAAGATTACGGACAGTCTGGACTCGGCGCGCCGGGGGCGATGGGGATGTCGCCGGGCGCGTACGACGGGCGAAACGGGTGCGTGCGGTGATAACTCTGTGTGTGGGCGCGAAAACCGCGTCTTCCGGGACGCGCGTCCGTGCGCGCGCGACGCGCGCGAGGATGCGCGGGCGCGTGATGTCGATGCGAACGTTTTCCTCGCGTCGAAAACGCGCGGCTTCGCGGACGCGCGCGACGACGCGAGGCGCGAGGGCGCGGTCGAACGCTCGGGGGGATCGTGAGCGCTCGGCCGTCGGGGACGTGGGAACTGGGTGTTGGGGAAGAGGAGACTGACGAGCGTCGCGGCGTTTTTTCATCGCGCGCGTAGTGGATTCGGAGGACACGGATCGGGAATGGGTTCGTCGGATTATTACTCGAACGTTCCGCCGCCGCGCGAGGAGGAGGACTCTCTGTGGGGCTGGCTCACGGGCGAGGAGGGCGGCGAGTCGAACGACGAGACGTGGAATTGGATCTCGAATCAGATGTCTTACCTCGCGCTCGAGGCGTCTAGACAGATCAAAGGCGTGACGGACGCCATCGCGGAGGAGATTTTGGGTCCGCCTGAAGAGGAGTTAGGGGAAGAAGTAGAAGAAATCACAGAGGAAGAGCGCGAGAGAGCGGACGTTGTCTCGGGCGGCATGGGAGTGCAGGCGAACCGAAGAACGAATCAACCGAAGAATGACACGTCCAAACCGAAACCGAAGAAACCGGTCCGCTCGCAAGAGTACGACGACGAAGACGAAGAAGACGACGTCCTCGGAGGTGTGCTAAACCTCCTCGGTTTGGAGGATGAAGAGTACGACGACGAGCCTTACGTCCGCCGCGACTCGAAAAAGGATAAGTGAGCGGCACACGTTTGCGAACATGTAAAGTAGATTTGTTATTCATCTTTTCCAAAACCATCAATCAAGTGTTTTAGTGGCTAGCAACACAGCGAGACGCCGCGCTCGATGAATTCCTCGAGGGAGAGCTCCGACATGTCCGCGCAAGCGTCGTCCACGGCAGATTGAAACGATGACGAACTGGCGATGCTCGCACGCGGTGTGCGTTTGGGTACCGACGTCGTTTCGGACGACGTCGACTGCTCTCGTCGCTTCATCGCGTCTTCTTCAATGCGTCGCCATCGACGATGTTTTCTCTGTATAGCTCTCAACTTTTCTCGAGCTTCTTCAGCCTCCTTGGCGACGACGAGCCTATGTAGACGATCAAAGTACTCGTCGTCCGTTTTCTTTCGCGGCTCGGCGTTCACGTCGATGGAATCGTTCCAGTCGGGCTTCTCGATCGCTCGACGCGGCGTCGGCGAAGTCGTGTGTCTGTTGATAATCTTTGACTTTGTCGCCCGTCTCTCGCGACTTCGCTTCGCCAACACCGCCGTTCGCGCCGCGTGACGTCTTCTCTGACGTGCATCCATCGGCCACGCGACGTCGACCTCCCTCTCCCCATCGTCCCTCCTCGACGTCTCGCGGTTGACTTTCGTTGACTCTGGCGCCGCGACGACGACGTTCCGCGTCAACTCCACCGTCTCCTTCCCGACCACTGGACGCGCTCGCACGCCGTAGACGACGCCCGATTTATTCTTCTTCGTCCGCAACGCCTGTCGACACTCTCGAAGCGCCCTCTTCGAGTCTCTCAACTCGCGTTCCCGTCGCCGACACCCCTCGCACGCCGACTCCGCCTGCGCGCCCGCGTTCCTCGTCTCCACCCGCTCCGTCCCCGTCCTCGCGTCCGACCTCTCGACCGTCACCGGGGCCATCGACGTCGTCTCTCGCATCGCCGCCCTCGCGTCCACCGCCGCCATCTCTCGCACGGCGTCCATGAACGTCGTCGTCGCGCGCGTCTCGATTCCTCCGACCGGCAGACGAATCGCCACGTCCTCGCCCTCGACCGCGCGATCGAACCACGCGCTCGGACTCGGCGCGAGCGCGGACGGCATCTCGTCTCGAGCGATGATTCGCGCTCGCGAGGGCGACTCGCGCCGATCGTCGCGTTGTGACGCGCGCGGCGATGGGATTGGTTTTTGACCCACGACGCGGGACGGGACGGCATTCGCGCGCGCGAGGGCGACATGCTTGGTCACGCGCTTCGACGATGCGCGCGAGCGACGACGTGCGGTGCGATGACGTCGTCCGCGGCGCGCACGCGCGGCATCGCGTCGTCGTCGGCCGTCGGGGACGAATTCAGGTACGAACCGTTGTTCGACGTGCGCGCGCCCAAAGACGTCGAGTGGCGGCTCGTGACGACGGAGGGAGTGTCGGAGACGCGCGGACCGGACGGTGAGGCGTACGTTAAGGTGGAGCCGAGCGCGCTGCGCGCGCTGGCGGCGCGCGCGGTGCGAGATGTGAGTCATCTCTTGCGACCGGGACATTTGCAACAGCTTCGGAAAATTTTAGACGACCCGGAGGCGTCGAAGAACGATCGATTCGTCGCGTTGGAGCTGTTGAAGAACGCGTGCGTGGCGGCCGGGATGATTTTACCGGGATGTCAAGACACGGGCACGGCGATCGTGATGGGGAAGCGAGGCGGGAGGGTGCTCACGGATGGCGAGGACGAAGCCGCGTTGAGTCGAGGCGTGTACGACACGTACACGACGACCAATCTGCGATATTCCCAAGTCGCGCCGCTGAGCATGTTTGAGGAGAAGAATACCGGTAGCAACTTACCGGCGCAGATCGATCTGTTCGCGACCAAGGGTGATGAGTATCACTTTCAGTTTATGACGAAGGGCGGCGGGAGCGCGAATAAAACGTTCTTGTTCCAACAGACCAAGGCAGTCTTGAACGAGGCGAGTTTGATGTCCTTCTTAGAGGACAACATCAAAACCATCGGCACGAGCGCGTGTCCGCCGTACCACCTGGCGATCGTCATAGGAGGCCTGAGCGCGGAACAAAACTTGAAGACTGTCAAGATGGCGAGTGCCAGGTATTACGACAATTTGCACACCTCTGGAAACGAACTCGGTCGCGCGTTCAGAGATTTGGAGTGGGAGGAGAAGATTCACAAGTTGTCGCAAAAGATGGGCATCGGCGCGCAGTTCGGTGGTAAGTACTTTTGTCACGACGTGCGCGTGATTCGTTTGCCACGACACGGCGCCTCGTGTCCGATCGGCATGGGAGTCTCGTGTTCGGCCGATCGTCAAGCGCTCGGTAAGATCACGAAAGACGGCGTCTTCATCGAGGCGCTCGAAAAGGATCCGAGCAAATATTTGCCCGACGTCCAAGAGGGCGATCTCTCGAACGACGTGGTGCACATCGATTTGAACAAACCGATGTCTGAAATCCTCGCCACGCTGAGCGCGTGCGAGGTGACCACTCGACTCACGCTCACCGGTCCCCTCGTCGTCGCTCGCGACATAGCGCACGCCAAGTTAAAGGAACGCCTCGACCGCGGTGAAGACTTACCGCAATACATGAAGGACCACGCGGTGTACTACGCCGGTCCCGCCAAGACCCCCGAGGGCATGGCGAGCGGTTCCTTCGGTCCCACCACCGCCGGTCGAATGGACTCCTACGTCGATCAATTTCAAGCCGCCGGCGGCTCAATAGTCATGCTCGCCAAGGGTAATCGATCCAGCGCCGTCACTCGCGCGTGCAAGACTCACGGCGGTTTTTACCTCGGTTCCATCGGCGGTCCCGCCGCCATTCTCGCCCAAAACAACATTAAAAAAGTCGACGTCCTCGAGTTCCCAGAGCTCGGCATGGAGGCCGTGTGGAAGATTCACGTCGAGAATTTCCCCGCATTCGTCGTCGTCGACGACAAGGGTCACAATTTCTTTTTGAAATGGACGGGATGAACCCCTCGCGTCGTCTCGCCCGTACAATCCGTTGCAACGTCTCCGCGAATCCTCTGACGAGATCTCATTCACTCGCGTCCCTCCCGCGTCCCCACACGACGCCTCGCGCCTCGCCATGACGCACGACGCATCGACGGCGTTACAAAACGTCGACGTCAACGTCACCGCGTCCGACACCGAGCGCGAGGACGCCGAGACGACGTCCACCAAGCGCGAGCAGATTCAAACGACGACGGCGACAGGTGCCGGTGACGGTGCTCCCGCGCCCGACGAGGAGAAACGCGCGCGCGCCGACGGCGACGACGACGCCGGTGACGCCGCCGATGTCGTCGCTCCCAAGAGACAGAAACCCGCGAGCGCGAAGGAACGCGCGCCGAGACCGATGGACGTCGACGCCCTTCCCGAGGCGCTCGGGGATTGGAAGCGAGACGCCGAGCTCGGGTTGAAGAATCTATGGGCGCGAGAGCGCCTACGATTGTTGGATTGGTTCGAGACCAAAGCGATGATTAATACGTGCATCGTGTCGTGTCCGGCGGCGGCGCTGCGGGAGAAGATGCGCGAGTTGAGAGACAACGGGGTGTACGGAAGCTCGATGACGCCGTATTTGCTCCTGTTGCGAGACGTCTTCGACGAGACGGATGCGTACGTGGATGATTTGGACGAGGAATTGGATTTTAACGACTTTTTTGACGATGAGGAGAGCGAGAGCGAGGAGGAGAGCGAGAGCGAGGAGGAGAGCGAGAGCGAGGAGGAGAGCGAGGAGGAGAACGTTCCCGTCGTGGCGCGATCGAGAGGCGCGGCGGCGGAACCGGAGGAGACGCCGCAGCAAAGGGTCGGCGCGTCTCGATCGGCGCCGAGCGTCGAGGAGATGGGCGAGATCAAGGCCAAGTTTAGTCGATTCGGGCAGTTCCTCGGACAGTACTTCACCGAGAAACGTCTCGAGGTTGAAAAGATTGAAGCCATCGTCGCCGCCGCCGCCGCGGAGGGCTTCGACGACCCGCAAGAAGTCAACAAATTCTTAGAGATCATGCAGCGACAGAACAAGATCATGTACGACCAAAACGAATGGACGGTCTACATCATTTAGGTAGGTTTCCCT
>MDTD01140049.1_pt1 | contig 45892 bp, 37 predicted proteins | sample 811221 | NCBI WGS metagenome assembly MDTD01 (sample SAMN05326646, study PRJNA326480) | marine metagenome | isolation source: seawater | place: Pacific Ocean: South West | collected 2011 | reverse complement strand
TGAATCATGCGGTAAAACAAGATTTTTAGGCATTTTTGTCCAAGGTTCGACTTCATAATTTCGTTTTGTCCAGTTTACTATTTTATTATCCAATTCAAGGCCTGTAAAATAAGTTTGTGGTGCAATGTCGCTAGTGTGATCAACACTTCTGTCGTGCTTTATGGCTCCCTTATTTGTTCCAAACCATAGATTTCCATCAAAATCTTCACAAATAGCATTTCCGTTAATTTGTCCTCCTGTAATTCCATCGGATTTCCCAAAATGTTTAATTTCAGAAATATATTCTCCCGTTTGACGTGTAATTTGAGGTGGATTAAAAGAGATTCGATCTAAGCCTTTATTTGTTCCTATCCAAAGTTGATTATCCTCATCAAATAACATCATTTTAATATTATCAGAACTTATTTTACTGTTTTGGGTGTTGAATGTTTTATACGTATTTCGGTTCTCATCAAATTTTGTGATTCCCGAATTTGTACCAATAAAAATTCCACCTCTGGGACCTTTAATCATACAGTTTATAAAATTTGAAGGGATTAGACCGTCGTCCTCATTAATTTGTCCGAACTCTATGCCATTGAACCAGTTTATACCTCCACTTTTTGTTCCTATCCAAAGCTTACCGGATTTATCCTGAGTTATTGCACTAATTTTTCCGTCACTCAATCCATCGAACATTCTGAAAAATTCAATTTTGTCACCGTTGAGCCTACCTAATCCCCCTTCCGTTCCAATCCATAGTGTTCCATCACTGTCTTGAAAAAAACAAGTGATTGGATTCATAACACCATCTAAAACGGAAAATATTCTATCTATTTTATTGTCTATTATTTTGACAAGCCCTATTGGAGTTCCAACCCATATGTTATTATTATTGTCTTCAAAAACTGTTGTTGAATAATCAACAGGAAGCCCTGACTTCCTGTTAAAAAGTTGAAAAGAGTCTCTACCATTGTAGCGAATCACACCTCCTCTGGTTGCGAACCAAAAGTTGTTTTTGGAATCCTGGATTAGCCCATTAATTTTTTCGTTCTGCAGACCTTCTTTGATTCCAAAATATGTGAATGAAATCCCGGTGAATTTATTTATTCCGCCTCCCTTTGTTCCAACCCAGATATTATCGTGTTTATCTTCTAAAATAGATAAAACAATATCTTCACTTAATCCTTTGTTTTCATTGTAAATTTCACATTCATAAGTGTTAATGTTCAGTCGAATGACACCTGCGTTCAGTGTACCGATCCATATGTTATCGCTTTTGTCTTGTTCAAGTGTTTTAACTGTACTTACCGGAAATTCTGATGTGGCTTTAAAGTTTTTAAATGTTCCATCTGAAAACACAGAAAGCCCGGATGATGTTCCTATCCATATATCTCCATTTACGTCTTCTTGTAAGTCATATATACTGTTTCCAATTAGTCCGTTTTTTGTTGTATAGGTTTTAACAATCCCATTGAATATTTCGGCCAGTCCCTGATTTGTACCAATAAATATTTTAGCATCTGGTGTTTCAATTACTTTATTTACTGATAGTTTTCCTCTTCCTCCAAAATCAATTTTATAGGGTACAAAGATTTTTTCCTCTTTTGTGAAATTATCCAACATGCATAGTCCACCATATTGAGTTCCTATCCAGAGTCTTCCAAATCCATCTTCACAGATTGATTTTACAACATTCGAGGGCAGGCCGTCTTTTTGAGTAAAGGTATGTAAATTGTTTCCGTCATATACAGTTAGGCCTTTATGGGTTCCTATCCATATGTCTCCTTTTACATCTTCGTAAAGACAGTTAATAATATTAGAGGGTAAACCAGAACTATCGTTTAAATGCCTGAAGCTTACTCCGTCGTATATAGAAATTCCTCCCGGAGTTGCCATCCATATAGCACCTCTTTTGTCCTGTATTAAATCGAAAACTTCGTTTTCTGCTAAACCATCTTCAACAGTCAGGTTAAGAAAATGGTAGCTTTGCGAGTACAAAGAGGCTGTGATGAAAAGAAATAATTGAAAAAATATTTTCTTCATTTGAAAGCTATCTAATTCACTACGGTTTTGTCAAAAAAATGTTTTGTAAATGTATATAATTCATCGGGTCTATTTACAATTATTGCAAAAAAAAGAGACTTCATTTTGAAGTCTCTTTTGTGTATAAAAATAAATTTCTGTTATCGTTCATCCAAAGGAACATAAGATCTTTCGTTTGCACCGACATAAATTTGTCTTGGACGACCAATTGGTTCTTTGTTTTCAATCATTTCCTTCCATTGTGCAATCCATCCAGGAAGCCTACCCAACGCGAACATTACTGTAAACATTTCGGTTGGTATACCTAATGCTTTGTATATAATTCCAGAGTAGAAATCAACGTTAGGATATAGGTTTCTTGCCTTGAAATACTCATCATTTAACGCAACTTGTTCCAGTTCTTTAGCGATTTCAATTAAGGGATCTTGAATTCCTAATTTTTCTAACACATCATCGGCAGCTTTCTTGATTATTTTAGCTCGCGGATCAAAGTTTTTGTATACTCTGTGACCGAATCCCATCAATCTAAATGGATCGTTTTTATCTTTTGCCTTGGCGATCCAGTTTTCTAATGGAGTACCGTCTTCATAGATAGTTTCCAACATTTCAATTACGGCCTGATTTGCTCCTCCATGTAATGGTCCCCACAAGGCTATTACACCAGCCGAAATAGAGGAATAGAGGTTGGCATGAGATGAACCTACAATTCTCACTGTTGAGGCAGAACAATTTTGTTCGTGATCTGCATGTAATATCAATAGTTTGTTGAGAGCATCGGCTACAACAGGGTCTATTTTATATTTTTCAGCTGGTAAGCTGAACATCATGTTCAAAAAGTTTTCTTCATAGTTTAGGTTGTTTTTTGGATAAACAACAGGGTGACCAACGAAGTTTTTATAAGCCCATGCAGAAATTGTTGGTAGTTTTGCCAATAATCTGTAAATAGTTAATTCTATTTCCTCTTCTGTTCTGTTTGGATTCTGAGAGTCCGGATAGAAGGTTGAAAGAGAACATAACAATGAAGCAACTATTCCCATGGGATGTGCCTTGGATGGATATGCCTCATAAAAACGTTTCATATCCTCATGAATCAAGGTGTGTTTGGTTATGTTTGCTTCAAACTCAGATAGTTGGCTTTTTGTAGGCAGTTCTCCATTTATTAACAAGTAGGCAACTTCAATAAAAGAAGCTTTTTCTGCTAACTCCTCAATGGAATAACCTCTATATCTTAGGATACCATTTTCACCGTCAAGATAGGTAACCGCACTTTTAGTGGAACCTGTGTTTTTATAACCTGAATCAAGGGTAACAGCTCCAGAAAGTGAACGTAACTTTGTTATATCTATTCCTTTTTCATCTTCTGAACCTGTAATAATTGGTAATTCGTATGTCTGTCCGTTAATCTTTACCTCTGCAATTTCACTCATGGGTATTTCCTTTTTGTGATTTTATAATGTAATAGATAAAGATAGTAAAGAAAAATTGCTCTCTTAAAGATAAGAGAAGAAAAATTGTGTTGAAACGTAATAAAATGATGAAACCGTAAAACTTTTTTTGTTTTTCTACGTAAAAGGTTTCGTTTTGCGCCTAATGAGAAGTATAGATTCACAATTTGCCTACGATACTCATCAAATGATGGATTTAAAATCCGTGAGACTTTCCTTTTCTGGTGAGTTCACATCGGATTTAGTTTCAGTTCTACTTCTTTTAGCTAAAAATAATGTCGGGGGTCGTTCGGTTATGAAAAAAGTTTACAATGTTATGATTGAGAGCTTGGAAAATTTAATTAAACATGCTTTTTTTCATAACGAGGATTCATTTCCTGCAATATTTATTTTAGGGAAAGATGAGGCATTTTATTACTTGGCTACAGGAAATAAAATTGAGAATAAAAAAATTTCAGAATTACAGAAAAGGTTAGAGAAAGTGAACCACATGAATCGTATCGATTTAGTAAAATGGTACAACAGTATTTTGATGAGTGATCAAAGTTTAAATTCAACAAATGGAGCAGGTCTTGGAATAATTGATATGGCTATAAAAAGTAATAATAAATTTGAATATGGTTTTCATAAAATTGATGAAAACCATTCCTTTTTTACGTTGAAGATTAAAATAGAGAGTGAAATTTGACTATGGATTCATTGAAGATCGAAAAGCAAGATACTACACCATTATTAGATTTTAATCTGGATAAAATGGAATTCATTTTAGAGGGTGAATGCAGGCCTGAAAATGGTTTGGTGTTCTTTGAACCTGTGATAAGCTGGTTGGATGTTTTTATTGATTTTGCAGGTAGCGTTGAACTGGGAAAAAAGTTAGAATTTCACTTTAAATTGGAGTACTACAATTCATCTTCAGCGAAATTTATTTTTAACATCTTTAAAAGATTAAAATCACTTAATTCGAAAGGAATACAATTATCAGTATTATGGTTTTATGATGTTCTTGATGAGGATTTACTTGAAAGCGGAAAGGAATATGAAAAAATATTAGGGCTTAAATTTCATTTCTTAGCCCTTCAAAATTAACCCATTCTTCAATTTTTTCAGCAAGTACATTACTTAATTTAAAGTAGGATTCGTGTGACCATCCAGCTATATGAGGAGATAAAATTACATTTGGAGAATTTTTTAAATACTCCAGATCTTCGCAAGTCTCTGATTGACTTATTGATTCAAAAGAAGTAGATTCATACTCAAGCACGTCTAAACAAGCACCTAAAATTTTATTCGTTTTAAGTCCTCTCACCAAATCGCTTGTGTTTACATTAAAACCTCTTGCTGTGTTAATAAGAATAAAAGGTTTTTCAACGTTTTTAATAAACAAATCGTTAATTAGATATTTATTTTGAGGTAAGTAGTTTGTGTGCACACTAATTATGTCCGATTCTTTCAATAATGTTTTTTTTGAAACGGCTTTTGTCAAATTATCTGAATATTTTTTTTTGTATTTATCATAAGCAATAATATTTACATCAAAACCTTTAAGTCTCTGAGCAAATGCCTTCCCCATAATTCCATATCCAATAAGTCCAATCGTTTTTCCTTTAAGTTCGTAGCCTCTGTTTTGAGTTCTTTTCCATATTCCTTTTCTAACTTCTGCATCTGCGTGTTTCAAATTATTTTGAAGCATTAGCAACATGCCTAGTGTGTGTTCAGCAAGGGCATCTCTATTTCCTTCGGGAGAATTAAAAACTTGAATTTTATTTTGTTTGCAATATTCAACATCAATATTTTCGAGTCCTGATCCTGCTCTGGCAATGAATTGAAGATTGGGTAATGTGGCTAATATATCATTGTTTAAGTTAAAACGTGAACGAATGACTATTCCATTGTAATCTCTTAAGTTTTTTAAAATCGTTTCAGAATTTGATTTGGTATGATCTTCACAAATCCAGTTATAATTTGTTAAACGTTTCCATAAGATTTCGTGCACTGAGTCGATAAAAATTACTTTACCCAGATTCATTCGACTAAAATTTTACAAATATAAAAATACAGAAACAGTCCAAAAATATCATTGGCCGTGGTAATAAATGGGCCTGTTGCCAGCGCTGGATCGATTTTAATTTTGTTGAAGAAAAGTGGAATCCATGTTCCAAATAAGGCAGCAAAAATTATTACAGAAACCAAGGAGATGCTTATAGCGAAACTAAAATCAAAGTCCATCCAGTAAATGTTAACAAAAAAGAGAATAAAACCACAAAGAAGTCCATTTACGATGCCTACTCCTAGTTCTTTCATGAGTTTGCTAATGATACTTCCAGATAGGGTTTGATTTGCAATTCCTTGAACAACAATAGCGGAGGATTGAATACCTACGTTTCCACCCATTGCTGCTATTAATGGAATATAAAGCATCAGGGCTGGACTGGCATCTTTTTCAAAAATCCCAATTACTTTAGCCCCTAAAATTCCTCCCAGCATTCCTACTAATAGCCATGGAAAACGAGCTCGTGTTAATTGCCATATGTTATCGGAAGATTCTACATCTTCAGATATACCAGACAACATTTGGTAATCCTTTTCAGCTTCCTCAACAATTACATCGACAACATCATCAATTGTTATACGCCCAACGAGATAATTATTTTCATCAACCACAGGAAGTACAACAAGGTCATATTTGTCCATTATTCGAGAAACTTCACCGCTTTTTTCGGATGCTTTTATTGATATAATATCGGTTTTTGAAATTGTTTTAACTTTAGTTTCCGGAGAGTTTAAAATAAGTGCTTTTAGTGAGATGATTCCGACGAGTTTATCTTCGTCGTTAACAACATAAACGGTATGAACATCATCGACTTCTTCAGCTTGTTTTCTCAATTCAAACTCACATTCTTTAACACTCCAGTTTTCTCTGACTTTTACAAGTTCTTTAGCCATTAATCCTCCTGCAGAGTCTTCATCATAAGCAAGTAGGTCAAGTAAGTCTTGCGCTTGTTCAGAATCTTCAAGAGCATTAATTACTTTGCTTTGTTTCTCGGGAGAGAGTTCTGAGAGTAAGTCGGCAGCATCGTCCGAATCCATTTTTGTAACGACAGATTCCACTATTTCGACTGCAGGAAGTTCTTCGAGTAATTTTTCTCGCTCTTCGGGGTCTAATTCGGCTACAACATCTGAACGTATTTCCTCATTCAGAAGACGAACAATAGCAATGGCATTTTCATCCGAAATTGAACGAATAATTTCAGCGGTATCCGCTGGATGCATAATCTCCAGTTTGGATATAACCAAAGAAATATCGCCATCCGCGAGATGTTTAGGTATCGTTTCAATAAAGATTCTTATTTCGTCCTCCTGTTTTACCATTATTGCAAAAGTAATCTTTTATGAAGTGCTACAAAACAAAAAAGCTGTTCAGCATAGCTAAACAGCTTTTTTTATTTCATTTTAATTACTTTAAACTAAATGTTTCAACAAGAATCATGTCTGATTTTGTATAAACCTGAACTTTATATAGGCCTTCATCGAAATTTTTTCCACCTACTTTTTCAGCATAAATAATTACATCTGTAGCTGAGTTTTGATAGTTTATGGATTCTTTTGATGTATAAGTGAGCTTTTCAGTTTTGTAATTAAACTCTTCTCCGTTTTCCGAAAGAACTCTATCGTCTGGGTCAAGAACTCTTAAGAAAAGTTCAATATTCCCAGCGTCAGCAATTTCGTTTTTACCAATCGTAAATGCAACTCTTATTTTATCAGCTCTTCTTGCACGATTTGTAGATTTTTCTTCACCATTTCTTCTTACTTTAACCCCTTCGGCAATTTTTTCAAATGTTTGAAGACGCTTACCTATGGCTACTTTACCTTCTAAGTCATTATTAATTCCTTCAAGCCTGGCGTTGTTTTCATTTGCTCCTGCTAAGTCTGTGCCGAGCTGCTGATTTTCTTCTTTAAGTTTTGCGTTTTCCGAAATTAAAGCTTGATTTTTAGCTTTTAATCTAGAGATGTCTGATCTAAGAGAATAGACTTCAACTTTTAGTTTAGCGTAGAGAGCTTTGAACTGTTCAAAGTTGCTTGCTTGTCCGTCGGACTCTTCAATTAATTGAGCGATTTGTTTCTCGAGTGTCGCAATTTTTTCCGCACTTTCTTTTCTTTTAGCTAAAATTTCTTCTATATCTTTCCCTAAGGCCACTGAATCAATTCCTGAGATATCAATGGAGCTTAATAAGTTTTTAGCTTTGTTAACATCGCTTGTCAATCGTTGAAATCGTTTTTCGGTAGAGTCAGCTCTACGACCCAAAGTTTCTATTTCTCCGTCTTTATCTATGAATGCAACTTTAGCTAAAAAGCCAGCTGCTCCAGTGAGTAAACCTGTACATACCAAAAGGATTACAATAATACCTTTCCCCTTTTTTTTCTCTTGTAAATCGCTCATAATATTTCCTAAAAATCGATAATAGAGGACAAATATACTTTATTTTTATAGATTACATAATCTTAAATCAAAGATGCCAAAAATCAGTTCTTTTTTGTCGGTATTCTATCCTGAAAATTGCAAATCCTGTGGTGATATTTTAGTTCGAGGAGAGTCTCTTGTTTGTTTGCATTGTGAATTAAATTTCGGAAAAAACATTCAACAAAATGGTAATTGCTCTGAAATTGAACAATTGTTTTGGGGGAAAGCTGAAATTGAATCTGCAGTTGCGATTTTTCAATTTTTAAAAAAGGAGAATTTACAGGGTTTAATTCACGAGTTTAAATACAAGGGAAATGTAGGTTTAGCACTAAAAATGGGAGGTATTGTTGGCCATAACTACGAATTCAAATCAGATGATATCGACTTAATTTCTTTTGTCCCCATGCATCCAAGAAAAGAAAAAACGAGAGGATATAATCAAGCTGAGAAATTGGCTGAGGGGTTTTCAAAAGTAACAGGAATAAAAGTTGCCTCAATTTTATTTCGAGTTGAAAATACAACAACACAAACAAAAAAAGATGTTTTTGACCGATTTGAGAATATGCAAAATAAGTTTGAAGTCAACCATTCTATGGTGGGTATTCGTCATATTCTGTTGATAGATGATGTAGTAACAACAGGAGCAACCTTAACGGCATGTGCAAAAAAAATAAATGAAAAAGGAGTGAAAGTAAGTTTGGTTTGTTTAGCTTATAGGGGTTTAGGAATTTAAAATCCACATTTCTTATCTCCACGAACGTACAGAAAAAAAGCGAATCCTAATGCGATTCCAACCAAATCAGCAAGGATATCAAAAACATCGAAATTTCTTTTGGGAATTAAAAAGTGCTGTATTAATTCTGTAAAAACAGCAAGAAAAGAACTTATACCGATAGCATATTTTACAGCATCAAAATGTAATTTTGGAAATTGATTTTGTTTGATAAATCCTATGATTGCACTGAAGCTGAAAAAAAAGAATAGAGCTCCATGAACTACTTTGTCTAAATTTTCTACGCGAGCTTTTGGCAAGTTACTCCCGGGGATAAAACATCCAACAATAATTAGGACGAAAAAACAAAAAGTGAATATGTTGTATCTGAGAAACAGAATCAATTATTTAATGATATGTTCAACTCTTTGAGTTGTTCAATATTAATTTTTGATGGTGAATTTATCATAACATCTCTACCCGAATTGTTTTTAGGAAATGCAATAAAGTCTCTTATGCTGTCTTGACCTCCTAACATCGCACAGAGACGATCAAATCCAAAAGCTAAACCTCCGTGAGGAGGTGCACCATATTCAAAGGCATTCATTAAAAATCCAAATTGTTCTTTGGCCTCTTCTTCTGTGAACCCCAATAAGTCGAACATCCTTTTTTGCAAGGATTTATCAAAAATCCTGATAGATCCTCCTCCCAGTTCAACACCATTCATGCATAAGTCATATGCGTTTGCTCGAACTTCTCCGGGGGTAGAATCCATTTTTTCAAAATCCTCTTCTTTTGGTGATGTGAATGGATGATGCATAGCATGAAATCTTGATGTCTCTTCGTCCCATTCCAAAAGAGGAAAGTCGATAATCCACAAAGGCTTAAAAACATTCGGATCTCTTAATCCAAGTTCCTCCCCCATATGAAGTCTAAGTTCATTTAATTGGCTTCGGACTTTATTAGTTTCACCAGCTAATACTAGAAGTAAATCACCAGGCTTTGCATTTGCTTCATTGGCCCATTCTTTTAATTGCTCTTGATTAAAAAACTTATCTACAGAAGATTTGAAAGTTCCATCCTCATTGTATTTAACGTAAACTACTCCATTTGCCCCAACTTGTGGTCTTTTAACGAAGTTGGTGATTTTGTCCAGCTGTTTTCTTGAATAAGTTGCACAGCCCTCTGCATTAATTCCAACAACAAGTTCAACATCATCAAATACCTTAAAGCCTTTGTTTTTGGCAACAGAATTTAACTCAACGAATTTCATACCAAACCTTGTGTCAGGTTTGTCGCTTCCATATAGCTTCATCGCGTCAGCATAAGTTAATCTTGGGAATTTTGATAAATCAACATTTAAAACCGATTTGAAAAGATGTTTTGTTAAGCCTTCAAACGTTTCAAGAATATCTTCTTGAGTTACAAAAGACATTTCACAGTCTATTTGAGTGAATTCGGGTTGTCGATCTGCTCTTAAATCTTCATCTCTAAAACATTTTACAATTTGATAGTATCTATCCATCCCTGCAACCATTAACAATTGTTTAAAGGTTTGTGGAGATTGAGGAAGAGCGTAAAATTCACCTGGATTCATCCTTGATGGAACTACAAAGTCCCGAGCTCCTTCTGGAGTGGATTTTATTAAATAGGGAGTTTCTACTTCAAGAAATTTTTGACTTTCTAAATATTTTCTTGTTTCAAAAGAAACTTTGTTCCTTAGTTCTAAGTTTTCTCGGACAGGATTTCTTCGAATATCAAGATATCGATATTTCATCCTTAATTCCTCACCTCCATCGGTTTCATCTTCAATAGTAAAAGGTGGGGTCTCCGATTTATTTAGTATACTTAATAGATTTACTTTAATTTCTACATCACCCGTTGGTATTTTTGTTGTTTTTGAAAATCGTTCAATAACTTCACCTGAGACAGAAACAACATACTCCCTACCTAACTTTTTTGCGATTTCAATGGACTCATTCGATGAGACTCCCTCTTCCAGAACCAATTGAGTAATTCCGTATCGATCACGAAGGTCAATCCATATCATACCTCCTTTATTCCTGACTTTCTGAATCCAGCCACTCAAGGTTACTTGTTCTCCCGTATTTGAAATTCGTAATTCTCCGCAGTTGTGTGATCGATACATAGTTTTTCTGTAAAATTCAATTGCAAAAGTAATAAAACGTTGACAGTCGAACGAAAACTTTAACTTTGTAATATGGGACTATCTGTTTTTAGTGATGAACATTTTATGAAACTGGCTTATTTAGAAGCTCAGAAAGCTTTTGAAATGGACGAGGTTCCTGTTGGAGCTGTGATTGTATGTAATAATCAAGTAATTGCAAAGGCTCATAATATGACTGAAACGCTCAATGATGTTACAGCTCATGCAGAAATGCAAGTTTTTACGATGGCTGCTAATTTTTTGGGAGGCAAGTTTTTAGATGAATGTACACTTTATGTAACTCTTGAACCTTGTTCAATGTGTGCCGGAGCTGCTTATTGGTCAAGAATAAAAAAAGTAGTAATTGCTGCCCAGGATGAAAAGAGAGGATATAGGGCATTTAATGAAAACATGCTTCATCCGAAGACAGAAATTGAATGGGGAGTAATGGAAGAAGAATGCAGTACTATTCTAAAAGAGTTTTTTTCAAAAAAAAGAGGTGTTATCTAGTTAACCCAACATTTTTAGTTGAGTAACCTCTGTTTCTGAAAGTCTTCTATACTCTCCTCTTGATAGATTTTTCTTTGTTATTCCTGCGAAAGAAACCCTGTCTTCTTTTTTTATTTTGTACCCTAAAAGATCAAATATTTTTGCTAAAATTTTAGGCTTATTGTTAAAAATCTCCACACCAATAGTGTGCTGATTTCCTTTTACATAAGATATGGATTCGGCTTTGGCCCATCCTCCTGATGGAAGTCGTATTCCTTGAGTTATTTTTTCTAAATCTTCTTGTTTTAAGGGCTTATCCAATTCCAATTGAAAAATTTTTTCAAATTCATGTTTTGGATTGGAAAGTTTCAGATATAAATCATTATCGTTGGTTAGTAGCAGTATTCCGGTTGAATCTCGATCGAGTTTTCCAACTGGCGATAATATATATTTAGTTGCTTTATTGACTAAACGCCCAACAGTCCTTTCTTTTAAAGGATTATCGCAGGCAGAATTGAAGTTTTTGGGTTTATTGATGGCTAAGTAAAAAAGTTCATTATGAGAAAGGGTTTCACCTTCATGCTTTACAACATCTGTGTTTTTTACCTTGTAACCCATTTCTGTTATTATTTTTCCATTAACTGTTATGGACCCTAACTGTATAAGTTCATCGGCTTCTCTTCTTGAACATACCCCAGCATGGGCAATAAATTTATTAAGTCGAGTAGTTCCGTCACCTAAATTAGATGAACTTGAGTTTAATCTTTTTTTTGGTCCTCCACCTCTTTTTTTGTCCTTTCCAAATCGCACTGCTGCGGGTTCATGATTTCTCTTTTTACTGCCGCCGGTTTTCTTTTTATTCGCCATAACGATGTAAATATAGTTTTTAAAAGGGATAGTAGATAAAATAGTAAACTTACAATAGAGTCATTTTATATTCTTTAAAAACGAAATGTTTCTTTTGAGACCCGAAAGTTTTGTTCTTTTTACTGCGCTTTTTGAGAAAAGTTTGCTGAAGGTTTCTTGGTTTATTTCATCCCAATCTTTCTGAGTCATTGAAAGTAAATCGGGATGAGGGTTAAAAAGTGGTTCGTTGTGAGGTTTGGAGTGACGATTCCAAGGACAAACATCCTGGCAAATATCGCATCCAAACATCCAATTGTCGAATTTCCCTTGTGCCGATTTGGGGATAGCCTCCTTCAATTCAATAGTGAAATAAGAAATACATTTTGATCCATCAACAACCATTGGTTCTATAATAGCTTCAGTAGGACATTCATCAATACATGCAGTGCATGTTCCACAATGATCGGTTACAGGACCATCACTTGGGAGTTCTAAATCAAGAATAAGTTCAGCGATAAAGAAAAAGCTTCCTGATTTTTTGTGAATTAAATTGCCGTTTTTTCCAACCCAACCAAGACCACTCTTTTTTGCCCAAGCCTTATCCAAAATAGGAGCAGAATCAACAAAGCCTCTTCCTGATACTTCGCCAATTTCCACATTAATGAATTCAAGCAATTCATTTAATTTTTGACGAATTACCAAATGATAATCTTGACCGTATGCGTATTTTGCAATTTTAGGTGAATTTTTGTTTTGCTTTTTCTCAGGAAAATAGTTGATCAAAAAAGAAATCACTGTTTTGGCATCATCTACCAGGAGCCTGGGATCAAGCCTTTTGTCAAAATGATTTTCCATGTAACTCATCTTGCCGTGAAGATTATTTTTCAGGTATTTTTCTAGCCTGGGAGCATCTTCTTCGAGAAATTCTGCTTTTGAAACACCAACATAATCAAAGCCTAATCGATAGGCTTCTTTTTTGATTAGCTTTTTATGTTTTTCTTTTAAATTCAAAATTGCATGTATATGAATTCGGCACCGTCATTAAAACTTCCAAATAGAAAACAAAGGAGAGTTAAAATAGAGATAAAGGTAATCGACAAATTTGTTGATTTTGATGCTTTTTCGAGAGCTTTTTCGAACAACAGGAATAGAAATATAAGTATTAGAATCATTCCTAATTCAAATTGTTGCTCTAAATACCAACCATTTCCTAAAACAGCAAAAACATCCGATTCCCAATTAAAACTCCAGGATTCATAATTGAAGATTTGGTATATAAAATTTAATGAATTTTCCCAAGATTTTGCAACGAAAAATAAATTTGAGAAGCTTATAAATAGAATTGTTAAGATCCAACCAATCAATTTATGCATATGTATTCCTAACTTTTTTAATAAGAATTCTGTGCTTAAATAAATACCGTTTAAAAGTCCCCAAATTAAAAATCCTGCATATAAACCATGCCATAAACCACTTAAAATGAACGTTGTTAAGATTCCTATAACAATTCCGTATTTAGGATTTTTTCTAAGTTGAAAAGATATTGGATAGAAGAAGTTTTGTGTAAGCCAGTCAATTAATGAAATATGTGTTTTTTTCCAGTATTCGCTTACCGATGAAGACCGAAGAGGGATTTTAAAATTTTCTTTTAAGTTTACGTTAAATAATTTTCCGAAGCCCAGTATAATATCTGTATATGCACTAAAGTTTAGATACATTTCAACCGTGAACAGTAAACTTGCAAGTAGAATTGTGACTCCTTTGAATCCAACTTCTTTATCATCAAAGACAGTATTTGTGATGATATGTAGATTATCTGCAAGAACAATTTTTTTAAAAAAACCGAAAACAATTCGATTGATGCCGCAATTAAAGTTTTTAGAGTTGAATTCGGAATTATATTCTAAAGCTTTGATTTCTTTTGGCAAGAGTATTGGTCCCGAGGTGAATTTTGGAAAAAAAGCATTAGCAAAAAGGAGATCTTTAAAAGAATATTTTTGAGACTTATGACGAATACACAATAAAAAAACTCCTATGTTTTGAAGTGAATAATATGATAATCCAACATTAAACAAAGTCAATTCTTTTTTTCCAAACGCTGCATAAACGATAAAGATAAGGTGAAGAAAAATCCCCAGCCATGCTTTTGTTTTTGAGTCCTGAAGTAATGTTGTTATTCCTGTTAAAATTATTACACAAAGCGCCGACTGCCAGCTTAATATCGAAATAAGAACGATTGATGTGGCTAAAAGGATGTTTTGACCATTAGATTTTGTTTTGTAAAAAGTAATGATACTAGCTAGAAATATTCCAATATAGAGAACCCAATTCACTTTGCTAAATTACTGAAATGTGTTGTTTCTTTTTTTTTGAATGGATTCTATTAAAGCACCTATGTTTTCAAAATCCATAACTTCAAAAAAATCAAATTCAATTTCAAATTCTTGTTCTATTGCTTGGATTAAACTCATATGATTAAGAGAGTCCCATTCCTCGATATCTTCGGCCGTGGTTGAGGGTGTTATAGAGAGTTCTTCTTTTTTAAAGAATTTTTTTATTACCGAGTTCAGTCTTTTTAGTATGTATTTATTGTTGACCAATTGTTAAAAGAAGTTAAGCATATACAAAAGTACAATTATGTGCGTTAATAAATTAATTACGTTCTTTTTAAGATTAATTTTTCATAATTCTTAACCCTGATTTTCTATAATCAGGTTTTAAGTAGGTTTAGTTTTGGTTAGTAGTAATCCTGTCTTTTGTAAAAGGCAGGATTTACTTTGTTGTATAATTTTAAAAGATATTTTTTAATCTCTTATTAATTGAATAAAGCCATTTACGATTCGGTTTTCAAGACCATTAAGTCTTTTCTCTTTTACAATACAAGAATAAAAATATACTCCTGAAGCACACGGGAGATTGGTTAAACTGTTTATTCCATTCCATTTTATATCCGGACTTTTAGTTTCATAAACAAGTTGTCCCCATCTGTTGTAGATTTTAAAATTAACCTCCTCGACGTATTTATATGGAAATGGAGTTACGAATTCATTTAAATTATCCCCATTTGGAGAAAAAACATTAGGTAATTGGTAAAATGGGCAATTGTCGAAACATATTTCTTGACTTAGTTCGGATTCGTTACCAACTGAATCTTCTGCAGAAAACGAATAACATCCTGCTACTTCTATTAATTCTGTTTGGGTATATACCGAGTCATTCCAAGGGTTAGATTCAACATGTAATAAACTGTATTCATCCTCAGGATATCGTTTGAAAAATATCTTAAGTAAAGTTAGATCCGAGTTGCAATTCACAGTGTCTAAATTCCATGAGAATTGATTTTGAGTTATTTCACAATTTGACAGACTAATTATTTCAGGAACACAAGGAGGTATTATATCCTCAGGGATGTCGCATTTTTCCTGACTATGATTAAGAAGAAATGTATCCGACAGGTTGGAGGTGTATTCGCCTATTGTCATAACTTTATAGCAATAGGTCTCTCCATTTATGAGATTTTTGTGAACGAATGAATTTCCAGTAACCGTATCAATGCTTTCCCAGATACCATTTTCGTTTAATAGGATTACTGTTGTATCGTTACTCCATGGGGTAACGAAATTCCATGATAAAAATACGGTTTGGTCGGCTGGGGCAGTAATTAAGAAAACCGAGCTTGCGGTTTCAGATGTAGAAAGTAGATTTTCGGATCCATTTACATCTTCAATCAACTCGATGTAATAATTCTTTTGAAAAGATATTGTATTCAAGTTTTTATGCAGAAATGTTGTGTCGAAAAAATTTAAAGAAGTGTGAATTAGGTTGGGAGGTTGAAATTCATTGGTTTCATATACTTTGTAATAAAGTATTCCTGTAGAATTTAAACTGTCTAAATCTTTGGGTTTTTTCCACGTGATTAAAACTTCTCCCAGAATAGAATCTGTTACTATTACATCAACGTGTGTTGGGATTGGGCTGGTTTGTGTGGTTTCAGCACAAGATTTTTCACTGGAAATACTTTTGGCTCCATCTGGAAAAACAGCTACTATTCGATAACAATATAAATTTCCTTCAATTGCATTTTCGTCCAAAAACTGAGTGTTGTCGAGTCCTGTATTATAGCCGATTAATGAATAACCCGTGTAAGATGGTACTCCAGTTTCGCAAGAATCAGGAAACCAGTTTAATGAATCATTTTTTCTGTAAATTTCATACCCTATAGCTTCTTCACAAAAACTTTTTGTCCAGGTGACCAAAATACCTTCAGTTTGAGACTGTGCGACTACATTTTCCACTTTAGAGGCAACTACGGTGATGTTTAAGGTGAATAAATCAATCAGTTGTACTTCACTGTCGTTGTCTTGAGCCTTGAATAGAATTTGGTATGGAGATTGTCTTACGTGAGAACAGCTTGTGTTCCATTTGAAAGAACCTGTTACTGTGTCTTCTCCCAGAACTTCAGAAAAAACAGCTAATTCTCCTGTTACTTCTGATATTGGTCCTCCTGTTGCCGTTAGGGTAATAGTTTGATCGATGTCGTTATCAGTCGCCATAATTTCAAAATCCATAGAAGTTCCTGCTTCGACACATAGGTTTTGAATATCAACAATTGAAGGGGGGGTGTTATCACAGTTTTTCACACTAACCTGCATATCTCTAACCATGCTCCCAATCAAAAATCCATCTCTATATTCTTCTATTAAAATGGCTAAGTTAAACTCACCAGTGCTTGCGGGTTTGTCCCAGGTTAAAGTCCCGTCATTAGAATTGATCGAAATACCCTCAGGAAAAACATATCCAGGGATCGGATCTCCGCCAAACCCATTGGCTTCAGTTATTGAAAATACTAAACTGTCACCATCCTCATCAAAAGCAGAAGGGTTGTGAAGAAAAACAGCATCGATACAAGCTTCTTCTATTGGGGGTGTGAGTAAAATGGGAGAATGATTAAACCCTAGAAAAGGGTTTATAATAATTTGAGATTCAATGTAGAATGGGACATTTACACTATTGGGAATGTTACTTATGTCGGCGTTTCTATTAGGGTCCTCAAGGGATACATTATATGTTCCTGGACCTGGAAATGTATGTGTGCTTTTGTATTCATTCTTATTGATGTCAAAAGCAATAAATTGAGGAAAACCCTCTGATCTTGATAGTGAGTCAATTGTTCCATCTCCCCAATTGATTTCAATAACAGGGCGGTCTGCGTCTGTTTCTATTCGTGTGTAGGTGATTAGGGTTATTTCATATTCATTGATACCGACTTGCCTAAAAGATATTTCCCCAGCTCTGTTGTGTGTTGCCAAAGCTATCGATGAAATGAAAAAAAAGAATATGAATTGAAGAAATTTCATTAACCGAATTGAACCAATGGTTGTTTTATAAATATTATTTCTAAGTTATGTATTTCAAATTAAGGTTTTTGGGAATAGTTTGGTAAATTACCTTAAAATTATTTTTCATGGAGGTGTTTCTAGAAAAAGATAGAGTGAATTGCGGAAGTCAAATTCTGATTTTCGATTCAAAAAAAACTTTAAAAAGTAAACTTACAGCTGAAGAATATAAAATTGTCATTAACCAAATTGAAAAAGACACTTTTGTAGACGTCTCTTTTCCAGGAGAACAAAAGCTAATAGGTTTTTTGGATTTAAAAAATCAAGAATATAATCGGAGATTAGGAGCGGAGATTGAAAATGAAATTAAAAATAAAACTGTCATTTTTGATTTTTCTTCGAATCCAGATGGTATCTATTCTTTTTTGGAAGGTACGATGCTTAATGGTTATTTATTCGATAAATACAAATCAAAAGTCCGAAGTAGCAGTAAAAAAGGAGCATTAATATCCTCAAACATAACTGAAGAAACTCTTGTTGAACTAAATACTATAGTAGAGGGTGTCTTTAAAGCTAGAAATTGGGTGAATGAACCGGTAAATAAATTGAATACGAGTCAGTTTATCAAAGAAATAAAGTCCTTTAAGAAAATAGGAGTAAGTGTAGATGTCTTTCGAAAATCGAAACTTGAGGCTTTAAGTATGGGAGGAATTCTTGGAGTTAATAAAGGAAGTTGTGATGATGCAGCTTTAGTAAAAGTTGAGTGGAAACCGAAAAAGCCCAGAAACCGAAAACCAATTGTTTTGGTCGGTAAGGGTGTTTTATTTGATACTGGAGGTATTAACATAAAAACAGGTGGTTCTATGGAGGAAATGAAAGCCGATATGGGTGGAGCTTCCATCGTTTTAGCTGTTCTTAAAGTTATTGCGAAACAAGAGTTGCCTATTCATGTTATTGTTTTAACTCCTATTACGGAAAACAGAATTAATGGAAAGGAGTTGGTTCCAGGAGATGTCATTAAAATGCATAATGGAAAAACAGTTGAAGTGTTGAATACGGATGCCGAGGGTAGGTTGATAATGGCAGATGCTTTAACTTTTGCCAAAAAATATAATCCATGTTTAGTTGTTGATGCGGCCACATTAACAGGTTCAGCTTTTCGAATAACGGCAAACCATGGGGCTGTTATTATGGGAACCGATCAAAAGAATTTGAAAGCACTTAAAAAGGCAGGTGAAAAAGTATATGAACGATTAATTGAACTCCCTATGTGGGAGGAATTCGAGGATACTTTAAAAAGTAATATTGCAGATATAAATAATCTAGGATCCACTGAGGGTCAAGCAGTTTGTGCAGGATTTTTTCTTAAAAATTTCATTGATTATCCATGGTTGCATATCGATATTGCCGGTCCCGCATTTAGAGGTTCTAAGCTACATTATTTGCCCAAAGGAGGAACAGGTTTTGGCGTCAGGTTGCTGTATCAATTTTTTAAGGATAACTTTGTGAACTGATTAAAATAGTATGAGCGAAAAAAGAGAAAAAATAAAAGTTGGAATAACTCATGGTGATGTTAATGGAGTGGGCTATGAAGTTATTTTGAAAGCATTTACAGATAACAAAATGTTGGATTTATGCACGCCTGTAATTTATGGGTCTAAAAAATATAGTACCGTTCATAAGTCTCAATTAAAAATGGAGAACTTTCCTTTTTTCTTTATTGAGAGTTCAGACGATGCAAAAAAAAATAAAGTCAATTTAATAGATTGTTGTGAAGATCAGGAAGACTTAAATTTGGGTGAGCCCACGATCTCATCGGGTAAATCGGCATACCAATCTTTAGAAAAAGCAGTTAGTGATTTGCGTAATAATAAGATTGATGTTGTGGTGACTGCTCCAATAAATAAGAAAAATATTCAGGGAGAAAATTTTGATTTTCCAGGTCACACCGAGTTTTTAAGTCAGCAAGATGCGGGAAATAAAGGTTTGATGTTCATGATTTCAGAAAAGTTAAAGATTGGAGTAGTCACAGGTCACATACCTTTAAAGGATGTTTCTCAGGCAATTTCAACTGAAGAAATTGAAGAAAAACTTACAATTATGAATCAATCTCTAATCAGAGACTTTAACATCCGAAAACCGAAAATTGCGGTATTGGGTTTAAATCCACATTCTGGAGATAATGGTCTCTTGGGTACCGAGGAGCAGGATGTCATTATTAAGTCAATTCAAAATGCGTGTCAAAAAAATATAATTGCACATGGTCCATTCCCTGCAGATGGTTTTTTTGGTTCTTCACAGTATTCCAACTACGACGGAGTTTTAGCAATGTACCACGATCAAGGTTTAATTCCTTTTAAAGCCTTAAGTTTCGGCGAAGGGGTTAATTTTACAGCTGGATTAAGTTTTGTGCGAACATCACCAGATCATGGGACAGGATATGATATTGCTGGTGAAAATAAGGCGGACTCATCCTCTATGAGAAAAGCAATTTATACTGCAATTGAGATTTGTAAAAACAGACATTTTAACGATGGTCTTCAAAAGAATGCAATTCGTTCACAAAGTGGTAGAGAAAAAGGCCCTGGAGCTTCTTCACAACAAAGAAATAATAGGGGGGAACGAAAGTCTCAAAACAAACCTGCGTCAAATGTATCTGAATAAATTAGCAAATGCCTGTTTTTATAAAATTTTATTTAGTAAATTTGCAGGCTCTTAATTTTTAGACGTATGGAATTTGATCCGTTTTTAATCAGTTTCGAAGGCCTAAAGTTGGGAGAACATGATTTTAAGTTTTTAATAGATAGCACGTTCTTTAGAGAATTAGAATACTCTGAAATACAAGAAGGTAAAGTAGTAATTGACGCACTTTTCATTAAATCAGAACGTTTAATGGAAATGGAATTAAACTTTAAAGGAGAAGTTATTGTTCCTTGTGATTTGTGTGGAGAAGATCTTGTTCAAACAATTGACTTTGAGGAGTCTCTTGTAATTAAAACTGGAGTTCAGCAAGATGAAGATGAGGGAATAATTATTGTTGACAGAGACGAAACGAAAATTGATATTGGCCATTATTTATATGAAAGTATCAGTTTGAGTTTGCCTTTGAAGAGAGTGCATGAGCAAGTTGAGGGAAAGCCAAAATGTAATGAAACTTTATTGGCAAAGATGAACTTGAATGATAATGATAATGATGATGAAGTTGACCCAAGATGGGCTGCTTTGAAAAAATTAAAATAAGAATATAATTAAACCATATAAAAATGGCACATCCTAAACGAAAGATTAGTAAAACAAGAAGAGACAAGAGAAGAACTCATTATAAAGCTTCTGCTCCTCAAATCGCTGAATGTCCAACAACAGGTGAAGCTCATTTATATCACAGAGCTCATTGGCACGAAGGAAAACTTTACTATAAAGGTAAAGTAGTTATGGAAAAACAAACATCTTTATAGTTTGGTGACATATTTTTGTAGTTTTATCCAAATAAAACTATGAGCGGTAAATGAGGATTGGTATAGATATTATGGGTGGTGACTTTGCACCCCAAACTACTACCGAAGGTGCTGTTTTGGCACAAAAGGAATTGTCTGATGTAGAATTAGTTCTTATTGGAGATGAACCTTTGATATCTTCAATATTGGAGAGTCAAGGTGCTGATAAGAGCAAATTTTCTATTGTTCATACCACAGATATTATTGGTATGGGAGAACATCCCATTAAAGCTTTCAAGCAAAAACCTAAATCGTCAATAGGTTTAGGTTTTCATCTTTTAGCAACCGGAGAAATTCAAGGTTTTGCCGGAGCAGGGAATACAGGGGCAATGATGATTGGTTCTATGTATTCTGTGAAGTCTATTCCCGGAATTATCCGTCCATGTATTACTTCAGTACTTCCTAAAGAAAGTGGAGGTGTAAATCTTATTTTAGATGTTGGTGTAAATGCCGATTGCAAACCGGATGTTCTTTATCAGTTTGGTATCGTTGGTAGTGTTTATGCTCAGAGTGTATTGGGAATAGAAAATCCTAGAGTTGGACTTTTGAATATTGGAGAGGAGCCTGAAAAAGGTAACTTATTGAGCCAGGCATCAAATAATTTAATGAACGATTCAAAAGATTTTAATTTTATCGGTAATATTGAAGGGAGAGATCTATTTGATGATAAATGCGATGTCATTGTTTGTGATGGTTTTACGGGTAATGTAGTACTTAAGGAGGCGGAAGCCTTTTATTATTTGATGAAAAAACGTGGGATGCTCGACGATTATTTTAGTAAGTTTAATTATGAGATATATGGAGGAAGTCCTATCTTGGGGATTAATTCTAATGTTGTAGTAGGTCATGGTATATCAAACAGTGAGGCAATTAAAAATATGATTATGTTAACCGCAGAATGTGTTGAAGCAAATCTGTCCAAAAAAATAAAAGAAGCTTTTAAATAATGAGTACCATAAATGCTGCAATAACTTGTGTTGGAGGTTATGTCCCAGAATATGTGATGACCAACAAAGAATTAGAGAAAATTGTTGATACAACCGATGAATGGATTACTACTCGAACAGGTATTAAAGAGCGTAGAATTCTAAAAGGTGAGGGTAAAGCAACATCCGATATGGGTGCAGAGGTTGTAAAGCAGATTTGTGAAAAAAGAGGAATATCTCCCGAAGAAATTGATTTGGTTCTTGTCGCTACCGTGACTCCCGATATGCCTTTTCCTTCAACAGCGAATCTTATATGCGATAAAGTTGGAGCTTCTAATGCTTGGGGTTATGACTTAAGTGCAGCGTGTTCTGGATTTCTTTATGCACTTGTAACAGGTCAAAGGTTTGTTGAAAGTGGTGCGTATAAAAAAGTTGTAGTTGTTGGGGCCGATAAAATGTCAAGTATTATAAATTATGAGGACAGAACAACTTGTATAATTTTTGGAGATGGAGCAGGAGGTGTTTTACTGGAACCCACAGAAGAGAGTGTTGGAGTTATAGATTCTGTTTTGAAAAGCGATGGGTCAGGAAGAGAGTATTTAAATATTAAAGCCGGAGGGTCTTACAAGCCACCCAGTTATCAAACGATTGATAATAAAGAACATTTCGTATATCAAGAGGGGAGATCGGTATTCAAATTTGCAGTTACTAATATGGCTGATGTTGCTGCAGAAGTAATGGAAAGAAACAATTTAACGGGAAGTGATGTGGATTGGTTGGTTCCGCATCAAGCAAATCTCAGAATTATTGACGCAACCAGAGAAAGAGCAGGTTTACCAGAGGAGAAAGTTATGATAAATATTCAAAAGTACGGAAATACTACTGCGGGAACCTTACCTCTATGCTTATGGGATTGGGAAAAAAAATTAAAAAAAGGCGATAACTTGTTATTGGCTGCTTTTGGAGGTGGATTCACATGGGGATCCGTTTATCTGAAATGGGCTTATAATGCATAAAAATTTTAAGAATAAAACTCTTTTATTATGAAAGCTACAGAAATTCAAGACTTGATTAAATTCGTTTCCAAGTCCGGTGTAAGTGAGGTTAATTTAGAGACAAAAGATGTTAAATTAACTATTAAAAATGACGCGGTTAAACGTAAAAAAACAGGTTCTGTTGAGCCTCAAATAGTGCAAGTTCCTGTACCTCAGGTTGTTCAGCAACCCGTTACAGCTCCTATAGCGGCTCCAGCACCTGTTGCACCAGCACCTGTTGCTGCTGCAGCACCAGCACCAGCTGCCGTATCTAATTCAGTAAATGAGGAATCTGTTTCAGAGGCAGTTGAGGATACTTCAAAATACGTTGAGATTAAATCACCAATGATTGGAACTTTTTATCGTCGTCCATCACCTGATAAGCCAAATTTTGTAGAAGTTGGTACAGAAATCAAGAAAGGGGATGTTATTTGTATCATTGAGGCAATGAAACTTTTTAATGAAATTGAAGCAGAAGTTACAGGTAAAGTTGTAAAAACATTAGTTGATGATTCGACTCCTGTTGAGTATGATCAGCCATTATTTGTTATCGATCCAAGCTAATCTGTTGAATGTGAATTTATTTCCTCTTTTGATTAAGAAAGAGGCAAAACTGAAATGTTATGTTTAAAAAAATATTAATTGCAAACCGTGGAGAAATTGCATTACGTGTTATTCGTACGTGTAAAGAAATGGGCATAAAAACGGTTGCTGTTTACTCTACTGCCGATAAGGACAGTTTGCATGTTAGATTTGCTGACGAAGCAATTTGTATTGGTCCTGCTCCATCCAACGAATCGTATTTAGATATTCCAAGAATTATTTCTGCAGCTGAAATCACAAATGCTGATGCTGTTCACCCGGGTTATGGTTTTTTATCGGAGAATTCAAAATTTTCGAGAATTTGTACTGAAAATGGGATTAAGTTTATTGGTGCAACGCCTGAGCAAATTGACGGTATGGGAAATAAAGCACAGGCTAAATCTACTATGGAAGCCGCTGGTGTGCCATGTGTTCCAGGTTCTAAAGGAGTAGTCAATACTGTTGCCGAAGCTAAAAAAATTGCAAAGCAAATTGGTTATCCTGTTATGATTAAGGCCTCTGCCGGAGGAGGAGGTAAAGGTATGCGATATATCCCCTCGGAAGACCAGCTAGAGGAATTGATGGATAGCGCTAAGCGAGAATCTGCTGCGTGCTTCGGTAATGATGATATGTATATGGAGAAATTCATAGAAGAGCCTCGTCACATTGAAATTCAAATTATTGGTGATCAAACCGGTAATGCTTGTCATCTATCTGAAAGAGATTGTTCTACTCAAAGGCGTCACCAAAAGTTGGTTGAGGAAGTTCCATCGCCCTTTATGACAAAAAAATTAAGAGATGAAATGGGGAAAGCGGCAATTAAAGCCGCCAAGGCCGTAAAATATGAAGGTGCAGGTACTGTAGAGTTTTTAGTGGATAAGCACAGAAAATTTTACTTTATGGAAATGAACACTCGTATTCAGGTTGAACATTGTGTTACTGAAGAAGTAGTAGGATTTGATTTAATTAGAGAACAAATAAAAGTTGCTGCTGGATATAAAATTTCAGGAAAAAATTACACACCTCAATTACATGCGATTGAGTGTAGAATTAATGCCGAAGATCCAATAAATGGATTTCGACCTTCTCCGGGTAAAATTAAAGAACTGCATACACCTGGAGGGCATGGAATACGTTTGGATACTCATGTTTATTCAGGATATGCTATTCCTCCAAATTATGATTCCATGATTGCTAAGTTAATTTCTGTAGCTCAAACCAGAGAAGAAGCAATAGCAAAAATGAAAAGAGCTTTGGATGAATTTATAATAGAAGGTATTAAAACAACCATTCCTTTCCACATTAAATTAATGGAAAATGAAACTTTTGTGAATGGTGGCGTAACAACCAAATTCCTTGAAGAAGTAGAGTTTGATTTTTCGGACATGAAGTGAAATTATTCAAAACAATAAAAAAGTCGGTTTTTAACCGGCTTTTTTTATCCATTTATTTCAATAGTAAGAGGGCTATAGAGTAAACCGAATACTTACACCTCCTTTACTGGTAGATGTAGGAAAAGAGGTTGATATATATGGGTTGTTTATTGTTTGATCGTAAAATGCCCTCGCGGTAACCTTTTCGCTTACTTTATAATCTCCGGAAATTTTTATTGCAGTTATTAGACCACCGTTGGGTGGTGAAGGGTTGCCGTCAATAGTAAGCATTATCATTCGGGTACTTTTTACGGAAACATCCAGTCGTAAATTAAGATCAGATTTTAGTCTTCGTCCCTTTATTTCAACATTTGGAATAACTAAATCCTTAATCGTATATCCTCCTCCAATGATAAAATCCCATGTATGGCTCTCAATGACTTGAGGTGTACTTACCTCTAATTCAACAGTTCGTGATTTTTTCACTTCCATTTTAGCAAGAATAGAATTGTGAAATTTCATATCCACCTTAACTAAAGGGTTAAATGATTCTTTAATAAAAACAGCAACTTTATAAAAATCAATATTTGTTTCAAAATCACCGAATTCAGTTGTGTCTCCAGAACCGTCAAAATTAATATTGTTCTGGACTCCATTTATGCTTAGTGTGCTTTTGTAGGCATGGGCAATTGAAATGGAACGAAAATATCTTCTTACAATGGGTAGCTTTTTTAATCCGTTGTAATTGAATCGCCAATCCGGAATAGGAATGGAAGGGAAGAATCCTTCCGTTGAACCTGGTGTTTGGCTACTGTTTATTTTAATTTTTTCAGGTCGCTGACCTCGATACGCAGAGAGAAAGGAGTACAAAAGGACTTCATGATGCTGTGCACTGTAACCTTCAGGAAAGGAAGTTGTAGGATTAGTTTGCCCTGTCCAATTCGCATTTTTTTGAGCCAATCTGTTTGCAATTATGTATCGATTGTTTAACATCTGTTTGTAGGCACTGGAGCCTTGATTTGTTTTTGTTTTGGAAAATGAGGTTTTGAAAGTATTGGTAGATATAGAGAATTCCTGAGTTTTAACTCGAGTGTCCTTTCTGTATTTACTCGATAGTGTTGAATCAATTTGGTAAAAATAATTGTCGTTTGTCGTTAAACTTCTAGTTCCGGATAAGTTAATTTTAAACCTCTTCCAAGGTTCAATTGTGGCTCGAGCATTTAGATTTTGTCGATTCGTTTTAGAAACTTGCGGAACTTTTGTAATTAAGTTTGGACTTTCATTGAACCATTTATTTTCTATTCCATGGGTTAGGATGTCTTCCTGACTTCCTAAAACAAATTTATAACCGGGGGCAAAAAGTTTATTTACATCCATTCCTAATGCCTGGCTTTCTCCCATAAACCCAGGTAAGAATGTTCCATTGTTCTCGCTGTAATTAACGGAGAGATTTCTCAGCATCATTATTGCTCGAACACTGTGATTCATAATGTCTCTAGGAGTTAGTGTCACTTTTGGTTTTTTAACCTGAGTGGTATCTTTTGGATTTTTCTTTACGGAGGGCCGTTTTTTATTACCTCTGTTAATTTGTTTTAGATATCTGGATTTGTTGTACAGATTTACAAAATTAAGTTGTCCATTAATTTGACGCGTATTGTTGTTTGATATGTTATGACCTATGGAATCAACAAAAGCAGGGTTTGTGGCCTGCCAATCGTACTTTCCTGTATATTTTGCGTTTGCCGTTATCCAGCTTGTTAAAGGAAATTTGTTTATCGGGATGCGATAGTTTGCACTAACGTTTTGAGAAAACATTGTATTCCTTCCAAAATTTCTTAAATTATTCCAAACTGAATCTTTTTTCTCTTGACTGTCAATTCTTCCTAAAGGCTCATCAATTATAGCATTGTTGCTGGAGTTATAATTTAACTTTAAAGTTTTGGTTAAATCCCATTTTACAGTATAGTCTCGATTGAAGTACCAATTTTTATTGTACGTTGGTTCTATTAATAAATTGGCAGTTGAAACGTTTCTTATTTCACGCTCATTGAACATTCTGTTCATGTTTGTTTTTACTCCAATTTGTTGTGGCATATATTGAAAATTAAAATCACGATAAAGAGCAAGATATTTTGAGCGTTTTAGTTTTGCTACATTTTTACGATAGTCAATTTTATCTTTCTTTACCTGTTTAATTTCTTTTTGCAGTTTTTTTATTTCATCAGCGTAGGTACTGCTGTAGTTTCTCAATGACTTTAATGAGTCTTCGAGAGATTGTTCTTTTTTTGCTAATTTTGCTAGGTGTTTTTTTTCGATGTTCTTTATAATCGGAGTTTTTTTGAACGGTTGAATTGATTTTGGTCGATTGTTGTAGTTATAATTTACCCCCCCTTTGTAGTTTTGTACAAGATCAATCTTGGTGTTTACATCCTTCTTTTCATTTTCATTATAAGCAAATGTTGCATCGAAGTTTGAAATGTCATAAAGGCGTTTTTTCTTCTTCGCTTTTTTAAGTTTTTTTACATTAGAAAAATTAATACTCCTACTGGTTTGCTGATCTGGTGTAACGTCGAGTAAGTACGATTTATATGATCCGTTTTTTAATTGATTTATTTTTATGTCGGTGTCCAGAGGATTATATTTTTGGTCTTTTCTAACTTGATTATAGCTCATGTACACAGGAAGCGATAGTCCTATTTTTTCTGGCAGAAGTTTGCCCAGTTGAAAATTACTTGTTGCATTCATATTTCGGACAGTTTCTCTCGATCGATCACTGACTTTTTGGTCGATTGCCCCCCAGCCAGGAGTGCTGTATCCTCCCGATAAAGAGACATTTCCAAAATCTGCCAATTTCATATTAACACTTGCTGTAGAAGCCCATCCTCCTTGTTGGTCAAATTCCGACAGACGAAGTTCATTTACCCATATTTCAGCGTCGCGTGTTTCCATTCCTATGGTGTCATTGTTTCGGACACCAATCATTAGGGAGGTGATGTTTGCCATACTGGGAGATCCTTTAACTATGGCAATATTTTTTCCATCAAATGTTGAATATCTCTCTGTAACGGGAATATTTAGTTCATTTCTTTTGGCTTTGAGGTTAGCGAATACTTCTTCATAATCGAAATCCATTCGGTTTCTTGCGTCCCAAATGGCCTCTCTCTTTTGATCGTCGCCCTGAGGGATATTATGGTCAGTAAATACAAGAGGGATTTCATATTCGTAATAATTTTCAGTATAATCGGATCCCATTCTTAAAAAAACTGACATATTTGGATTTTCCAAATCTATATCGGCGTCGTACGGATGTTCAGCATGTATGTCCATTTGAATCCTCTTGTAGGACAACAGATCCAGATTTACAGGCTTGTACATTGCTCTGGCATCTCCGACATCAAGATTTTCAACTTGAATTTGCATGGCTTGTTCATTTTCCTGGTTTTGTGATCCCAAATTGAATTGACGTTGTGTATTTGGAGGTAATACATATGGAATAGGTGTTTTCTTTGAATCTTCCTCTAAGTTTACTGCACCAACGTTAAAAACAGGTGTTGTAGAGGGTGTCGAATTTTCTGCCGATAAGTCCTCTTCGTATTTCCTCCAGTCTGAACGAATTAAGTCCAACGAACCAAATCTGAGAACTACAGGATCTTTCCATCCTTTCAGCGCAAGTCTTATGAATCGAATGGACTGAAAGCCTTCAATGTTACCAATAATATTATCGGGTGATTTAACGGGTATTCTAAAGTTGTACCAATTTACAGATTTTCCAGATCCTGAAACTTTAGCCTGAATTTTTTGAAAAAGATAATTTGTTCCTAAATCGTCTTCGTTTAAATCGTCAGGCCGCATTGATATTTTATATTCATAATAGCTTTCTCCTTCACTAAGTGTGTTGTCTCGATTTAAGTCTTCAATATCTGGGAGAGTAGTTGAGGTACTCACGTAATCCAAGCCCGTTTGGCTTTGGGTTGGGGAATTGGCTTCAGTTCCATTAAAATCTTTATAACGTTCAATTACATTTGCACTGACTGCATCCAGATTATCTCCTCGAAAGTATTGATAGTTGTCCGCCCCTGGATCTTTTCCAATATTACCAGGAGCGTTTTGTGTTCCTCCAAAATAATCCAGATATTTTGAATATTTTGACATTTCATCTCGATCTTGCATACCATCGAAACCAACGTCTTGAGCCTCTCTGGATTGTTCGTCATTATCAAATGCGTTAATCAAGTTGATTTTGTTTGATACAAATCCCCATTCTGTAGTGTCGATATCAACATTGGGATCGCTGACTGAAGGCAATCCGTTTTCAAAAGATTTTCTTCCGTCTCGTAATATGTCTTCTGAAATATTACCAATATGTATATAAAGATCTCCACCTTCCATAGATCCTCCAAAGGCATCAATGTCATCCATTGATGAGGGATCATCTGGAAAAGGGTCCATTACCCAAAATTCAATAAATTCAATATTTTGACTAGCAAAATCCACATAATCTATTTTTCTCATTATCCCACCCCATCGGGTTTCAGGTTCAAATAATGTACCGGTTGTTTTGTCGATACCTTTGGATATTCCTGGAGCTCCTGTGGTATCGTAATTGTATGGACCTCTTTCTTCAGGAAAATAAGCTAAGTCAAGAGTTTGAAGTGTTGGAGGTTCACCTACAGCTAAACTTTTGTATGGATAAATTTCACTTTGTAATATAATTCTTTGGTAAAGGTTTTCTTGTATGGTTTTGTTTCCTTTAATGTGATCAGGAGTGTTTACACCGTCTCTACTTCCAAACAAAGGGTCGATATTGTACCAGGCCAATTTTGATCGATTAAATCCATAGGCTAAATCATTAATCAGATCTCCTTCAGGCCATTCTGGATTTCCCTGAGGAGTGGAGGCCAGAGTCCATGTTATTCTATTTCGAATATCAATACCTGTTTGACCGGCCTCAAAGTCATCGATGAAAGAAACAGCCTGTCCATTGTTTTCGATTGCGTTTGGTGAACCAGGCACCAACTGTGCAAATTCTCCTTTTATTTCGATGGATGATTTAGCTTTTGTATTATATAAAAGTTTGTCAATTACCTTTGTAAGATATTTTGATTCTGTTCTATAATCTGTATTCAATCCCCACATAGTATTCCTTATCGGTTCCTCTCCTTGGTTTACTTTTTGAGTTAAAGGTCTTTCAGTCAGATTTATAAAGGTTCCGCCAATATGAAAGTCTTTGTTTACTTCGTATTGCAAATTGGTTCCAAAAAGAGTTTTACTCATAATGCTGAACATGGCATTGCTTTCAACATTTACTCGTATTGGAGTGTTTGAATTAAGTATCGATTCATTTAAAATGGTAACCTGGCCCATGTTGTAGTCTACTCTAAAATCAACGCCTTCCACAAGGTTTCTTCCTCCTGCGGTCACGGTAACAGCACCTCTTGGTATACTGAATGAATTTAAATTGATGATGTTGCTTTTCGAAGAGTAACGGGCATATATTCTAAATCGATTTTGTGTTGGAAATTCATTTTTAGCCCTGAATTTACTTACATGATATAATGAGTCGAATGCAAAAGTATCCGCAATTGCATTGTCATTAATCTCAACTCTTAATTTGTTACCAAAAGGTTCCAATACTGGGAAGTAAATTTTCCCATTTTGAAGTCGAATGGTTTGCCCTTCAATTATGTCGTATTTTCCGTCCGGTCTTGGGTTTTGAAGGTTGTCAAGGCGATCCATACCCATAATCTCTAACCATCTTTTATTGCTCACATTCGGGTTTGCTCCAACTGCATTTAAAAAGTTAATATCATTGTTCGAAGATGGGTCTCTATATCGAATATCAATTTCTAGAGTTGAAGCATCAACCCCATAAGTTCCTAACGAGTAGACATTTTTCATCATAAGTTCCCAAAGTGGAACATTAGTGTTGTTGACTTGTGTCGACTTTAGCATTTTTAAAAAAATGGCAGATTGAACATCAGTTACTTCACTGGAGAATTCTCCAACTTGATAAACTTGATCTGATCCGATAACTGTATATTGATAAGCAATTGCCAACACTTCATCGTCTTCCATTTTTCGATTCAGTGAAATATATCCCAACTGGGGATGAATGAAATATTCTGATTCAGTTAGTTTTCTTGCGTTTTCAATTTTATTGAAATGAATTCCTGCAGTGTAATTATAGTTTGCTCCAATCAATTCTCCCGACGCTGAATTATAGAGTCGAACAGAAGCATCATTATTTATTTTATTGTAAAGATTATTACTGGCGTTATCGGGAAAAATTTGTGTTCCGGTTAAAGTTCCATCGTATGGTACGTTTTCCCCTAAGTCCATAAAACCAATTACATTTCTGGCACCTGGGTTGGCACTGATTCCAACATTTGTAACCCATACTTCAGCTTTTATTATGCTTACTGTTGAGTTCAGTATGGGAGGATTCGATAAGCTTTGATTGTAGTTATCTGCAAAATATTGAGCTAAGAAGAAATGACGATTATCCTCATAATCATCAGCTTGGATATATACCTCTTTCGTTTGAACACCTCCACTTAACTCAATAGTTTTTGATTCTGATTTTTGTTGAGATAAAACCGTTTGAACATTTAATTTCCCAAATTGCATTTCGGTTTTGACTCCAAATAAACTCTGACTTCCTTGGATTAAAGTTGAGTTAAGCGGCATGGTAACATTACCCAGTTCTATGTTTTTTAAAATTTCGTCCTCTTTTCCTTGGTATTGAAGTTTCATTTGGTTTTCAAAATCAAATGAAGCCTCGGTATTGTAGCTTGTTCCAAGTTCAAGTTTATCTCCTATTTTACCGCTAACATTAAGTTGTATTTTTTCATCGAAGTCGAAACTTGTCACACGTTGACTTTCAACTCTAATAATAGGATTCTCTGTTTTTGTGGATGTGACCCCAAAAATCAACTCTGCAGAACCTTGAGGTTTAATTTCAATTTTATCGTTACCAAAAATAGATCGAATTGCTCCTCCTCCAGGGATAATACCTCCTATTACATCACTACTTGACGAAGTTCCTGTATTTTCCTGCTGTTTTTGTTTCCAATAGTCCCTCTCGGATTCTTTGTATCGATTTTTCCAAAAATCATCAAAGTTTTGTTCATCACCAGGTCGGTATTCTTGATCTCCTACTTTTTCCTTGAGCTTGTAAGTATTGGTAATAGGGTCATATATTACCTCATATTCAATATTATTAGGATCTTTTAGGTCAAAAGGTTTTTTGTCTTCATCATATAGAACGGATGGTGTACTCAATGAGTCTCCTGAGTCGGACTGTGCAGAACCTTTCATCAAGCAAATCATTAAAGCCAATGAGAGTAAGTAATATTTTATGTCCTTATTAAACTTCAATCTAAAGATTTTTCAACGCTTCTTTAATTAAACTTTCTACGTCTAATTCCGGTTGAGCCTTTAGTACCTTATTTAAAACTTTTTCCACCGAATTTTTGATGAAACCAAGTGCCAATAATGCAGATAACGCTTCATCTCGATTTGTATTGTTAGCAAATGTTAAAATATTTTGTTCTATGCCATCAATTTTTCCGAGTTTATCTTTTAAATCAACAATGATCCTTTGGGCAGACTTTGCTCCTATGCCTTTAATACTTTTTAAAGCATTAACATCACTCGTGACAATTGCGGTTGTGATTTCTTCCGCAGTCATACTTGAAAGCATTATTCTGGCAGTACTTGCTCCAACACCATTTACAGAAATCAATTGGCGAAAAATTTCTCGTTCACTTTTTTCGGCGAATCCATAAAGTATATGGGCATCTTCTTTTATTGATAAGTGGGTATATAATTTACAATTTTCATCGGTTCCTAATTTTGAAAATGTAATCAAAGAGATATTCAGAAAGTACCCAATTCCATTTGTTTCTAAAATGGCGTGAGTAGGAGATTTTTCGATGAGTCTTCCCTCTATGTGATGAATCATGATTTTTTTGTTTGTTTAACTTGAGCATCAACTACTGCGAGCGTTGTCATATTCACAATTTCACGAACGCTTGCTCCAAGTTGCATAATGTGGACGGATTTATTCATGCCTAAGAGCACGGGTCCAATAACTTCTAAATCTCCCATTTGTTGGAGCAATTTGTATGAAATATTACCGGATGAAAGGTTTGGGAAAATTAGTGTATTTGCTCTTTTTCCATTTAATTTTGAGAACGGGAATTGTTCGTTTAATAAAGTTGGATTCACTGCAAAATTAGCTTGAATATCACCGTCTACAATCATTTTAGGATGATTCTTGTGAAGTGTTTTTACAGCTTCGATTACTTTATCAGGTCCTTTTCCTTCAACGGAACCAAAATTGGAATAACTCAACATTGCGATTCTTGGTTCAATATTAAATTCCTTAACCGCTTTGTGTGTGAGCAATGCAATATCTGCTAAATCTTCTGCGCTTGGATTTTGATTAATTGTGGTGTCAGCAAAGAAATAAGGACCATAATTTTTAGTCAAAACAAGGTACATTCCAGCAAGTTTTCCTATTTTTTCATCAACACCAATTATTTGAAGTGAAGGTCTTATAGAATCCTTGTATTTTCTTGTCACACCTGTAATTAATGCATCGGCTTCTCCATTTTCAACCATCATGCTTCCGAAATAATTACGGCTTCGCATAATTTTACGGGCTTCATATTTTGTGACTCCTCTTCTGTTTCTTTTTTTGTACAACAGGTCACCATATTCTTCAAGCTTGATTCTGGCCTCATCGGATCGAGTATCGATAATTTTAACCCCTTCTAAATCCAATTGATACTCTTCAATTAAATCGGATATATTTTCTTTATTTCCTAATAAAATGGGTTCACAAACGCCTTCATCGAAAACTGTTTGCGCCGCTTTTAAAACCTTGTAATTGTCTGCTTCTGCAAACACAACTTTTTTAGGATTTTGTTTTGCTCTTAATGTAACTTGTTGCATCAGGGTACTGTCGTAACCCATTCTGCTGATTAAATCCTGTTTGTATGTTTCCCAATTTTTAATTGGTTTTTGAGCTATGCCAGAATCCATTGCGGCTTTTGCAACTGCAGGAGCAACTATAGAAATTAATCTTGGATCTGTTGGTTTTGGAATAATATATTCTTTTCCAAAAACAAGGTTTTTTAGATTGTAAGCTTTACTAACTTCTTCTGGAACAGGTTCTTTAGCTAAAGCAGCAATTGCTTTTACAGCAGCAATTTTCATTTCTTCATTAATCCCTGTAGCATTTACATCCATTGCGCCTCGGAATATAAAAGGAAAGCCAATCACGTTATTGACTTGATTAGGATGATCTGACCTACCAGTTGCCAGGATGATGTCCTCTCTGGATTTGATGGCCAATTCATAAGAAATTTCTGGATCGGGATTGGCGCATGCAAAAACTATTGGATTCGGAGCCATTGTTTGTACCATTTTTGCAGATAAAATATTTCCTTTGGAAAGCCCCAAAAATACATCTGCACCTACAATTGCTTCTTCAAGAGTTGAGGCATTTACATCATTGGCAAAATAAGCTTTTTGTTCGGTTAAATTTTCCCTGGATGGTTTGATAACGCCTTTTGAATCAAGCATTAAGATGTTTTCCTTTTTTGCACCAAGAGAAATATACAACTTTGCACAACTTACTGCAGAAGCACCAGCTCCATTTACGATTATTCTTACGTTCTCAATATTTTTTTCAACGAGACTGAGGGCGTTAATCAAACCTGCAGTTGTAATAATTGCAGTACCGTGCTGATCATCATGCATAATAGGAATATTTAATTCCTCTTTTAAGCGACGTTCTATTTCAAAACATTCCGGCGCTTTTATGTCCTCAAGATTTATCCCTCCAAAAGTTGGAGATATTGATTTTACAGTATTAATAAACTGATCTACATCCGTGGCATCAACTTCAATATCGAAACAATCTAAATCGGCAAATATTTTAAAAAGCAAACCTTTACCCTCCATTACAGGTTTGGAAGCTTCAGGTCCAATATCGCCTAAACCCAATACAGCTGTTCCATTTGAAATAACAGCAACTAAATTTGATTTTGCTGTATATTTATATACATTGTTTTTATTTTTGGCAATTGCCAAGCAAGGTTCTGCAACCCCGGGAGAATAGGCTAAAGATAAGTCTCTTTGGGTACTGTAAGGTTTTGTAGGAACAACTTCAATTTTACCAGGTTTGCCGTTGGAATGATAGTCCAGGGCTTCCTTTTTTCTCAGTTTCGCCATTTTTTTAGTTTAAAGATGGTTTTTATTCAAGAATAAAGCTCGCTAAAATAAGGAATATATGACTAAAATCATTTATTCTAGTTGTGAATCATATATCCTTTTTTGGTATTTTACAATCATGAAGAAAATAGTTGTTTTATCGGGTGCCGGAATGAGTGCTGAAAGTGGTATTTCAACCTTTAGAGATAGCAATGGTTTATGGGAGAATCATAAAATTGAAGATGTCGCAACTTCTCAGGCATGGGAGCGAAATAAAGAATTGGTTTTAAGATTTTATAACTTGAGAAGAAAACAACTTTTTGAGGTTGAACCAAATAATGGTCATAAGGCTTTGGTTAAACTGGAAGAAAAATATGACGTTCAAATTATTACTCAAAATGTCGACGATTTGCATGAGAGAGCCGGCTCATCAAATATTTTACACCTTCATGGCGAGCTCAAAAAGGTGCGTTCAACAGTAGATTCCAATTTGGTATACGATTGGGATCGGTGGGACCTTAAATTGGGAGATACTTGCGAGAAAGGAAGTCAGCTTCGTCCTCATATTGTGTGGTTTGGAGAGGATGTTCCGCAAATTTTAAATGCCTCTGGAATCGTTAAGCAGGCGGATTATTTAATTGTTGTTGGAACATCATTAAATGTTTATCCAGCAGCAGGATTATTATATGACGTCAGGCCAAATGTCCCAATTTATGTTGTGGATCCTGGAAATGTGGAAGTGGGATTCTTTAAAGGAGTAAAAGTCATAAAATCCAATGCGGTAGAAGGGTTGACAAACTTGGTGAACAAGTTGTTACAAATAAACAAAAAATGAATATTTGCGTAAAAAGTCCATGGAATTAAAGCCGAAAATTTTAGTGCTATACACTGGGGGAACTATTGGCATGGTGAAATCAGAATCGGGAACGTATGTTCCGTTCTCATTGGAAGGTCTTTTAGGTTGCATCCCTGAAATTAATGCGCTAGGCGTTGATCTGCACTTAGAATCTTTTAAAATTCCTTTGGATTCAGCTTTAATAGGACCGGGAGAATGGCTTGAGATAGTCAATGTAATCAAGAATAATTATGATTTAGTGGATGGGTTTGTTGTTTTGCACGGAACCGATACAATGGCTTATACGTCTTCCGCTCTAAGTTTTATGTTGCGGGGGATTCATAAACCTGTAGTGCTTACAGGTGCACAAGTTCCCATTTATGAATCAGATTCAGACGGGATATCCAATTTTATAAATGCACTGAAAATTGCGCGTGATGGAGTCGTGAGAGAGGTTTCTTTATGGTTTCATGAAACCTTATTCAAGGGAGCATGTGTTACTAAATTCGATAGTAAGGACTTTAATGGATTTAGTTCTCCAAATCATTCTCATTTAGCAAAAAAAGGCAGTGAAATAATTTACAATAAGCATGCTTTTCTTAAGGGAAATATTGAGCGAAACTTTTTTAAGAAAATCAATTCTAAGGTAAAGTTTTTAAATCTTTTACCTTCTGTAAACAAACAAATTGAAGCCAAAGTAATACAGGAAAATTCCATTCAAGGAATCGTTTTGAGCATTTTTGGGTCAGGTACCGTTCCTTTGGTGCAAAACGATCCCGTTTTTTTAGCACTAAAAAATAAAAAGCTGCCAATTTTAGCAGTTACAGAATGCTATAAGGGTGGTTTGGAAATTGGAAAATATGAGGCAGGATCTGTTTTGAATGAATTGGGGGTTATTTCAGGGCAAAAAATGACAAAAGAGGCTGCCTTGACGAAGTTGATTGTGGCAACTTCTAATTTTGAAAGTACAGAAAAAATAAATTCTTATTTGTCTAAAAATCAAGTAGGAGAACTTTAATTAAATGCTTTCTAAAAGTTCAAAAAGAAGGCTTTTTTTTCGTTTTGATACGGGAACAGTTGTTCCATCAGTTAATTTAATATATCCACCATCATTTTTCTCGTACACATCAAAGAATTCCAGGTTAATTAAATGAGATTGATGGGATCTGAAAAAATATCTTTCTTCCAGAATATCGCTATACTCTTTAAGTGACTTTGAAACCAAAAGTTTTTTACCATCATTTAGATAAACACTTGTATAATTACTTTCGCTTTCCAAACGAATGATTGAAGATACATCAACCGCTTTTATTTGTTCTGAAGTTTTGAATAAAATTTTTTTGGGTCTATCGCTTGGGTTCTTCATCATTTGAATTAGAGACTGAATTTCTTTTTGGGGCTCTTCAAATTCAATTTTTTTACAGGTGCGTTTTAAAGCTTCTTCCAATTCCTCAGGATCGACTGGTTTCAAAAGGTAGTCAATAGCGCTGTATTTGAAAGCTTTGATAGCATATTCATTAAATGCGGTTACAAAAATAAGTTTGAATGACGCTTCAGGAAATTGTTCAATAAGATCAAACCCAGTTTCTGATTTTCCCAACTGAATGTCGCAAAAAACCAAATCAGGTTTTTTTTCTAGAATCATTTTTCTTGCATCGATAACATTATGCGCCATACCCAAAACGTTTACTTTATCGTTCTGGTCCAATAGTGTTTCTAGCGATTTTGCAACAGGAATTTCATCTTCAACAATTACAGCAGATATTGTAAGCATTTCATGATTGTTTTAGGTTGCAAATGTAGTTTTTTAAAATTGATTTTCGATTACATCTCTTTTTTAAAAATCACATTTGATTATTTTTTATTTCAACTGTTTGCAGCTGATTTTTTTGGTTAAAAATCAGTTTTGAATAAATTTCTTGCTCCGTTAATTCCGCATTTTTGATATTTGTTGTAAGCTTGAGCGGCAGCCTCACGGGCTTGATATCCAGTTTGATTATTCATCCAGCTTTTAATGATTGCATGTAGGGTGTAGGCCTCAGGAGCCATGTAATTTGTCGTCCAAACATAGGGTTTTGACTTCGAAATTTTAACCCCTACATTGTAATATTGGCTAGACATACAAGCTAAAATGGATGTTTTCCTTTTAAGACTATCGGTTCTAATGGGATAAAAGTCCATTTTAAAATCCATTAGCCCATTATGTCCAATATAATTGATAAGAGTGGCTTGATTGGTATTAATGTACAAAGAGTCATTTATTTTTACTTGATTGTTTATTTTCCCTGCAACGGCTTTAAAAAAATCTACATTACATTTTTTTATTTCTCTTCCACGGTAAGCATCAGCAATATGGTAAACGTCATGTTTTTGATTATAAAAAATGAGTCTTTCGAGTATTATTGTATCAATTTTTTGAGATTTAATTAATTTCCATTCAGAGCTTTTTTTAAAAAAGGTTTTTAAACCGTATCCACATCCCCAGTACAAATTTGTATTTGGATTATCCCCATTTCCAATTGACTTTGGGACAGGAACAATCCCCTGGAATTCATTGTCGCATAGGGCGACCAAAGTATATGTTATTTTTTGTCCTTCAGATTTAAAGGCAATTAAGAACAGAAGCAAAAAAATGAATCTCATAATGTTTGTGTTTTATTCAATTTTTATCAAAAATGAATAATTAATCAAACTTATTAAATGAGCATTTATTGTAGATTGGGATTCATTTCGTGAAACATAATTTTCACTTAGTATATTTGATGTATTACCTCAAAACAATTTTTCATTTTTTTCAATTTTTAAGTTGGCGAGTTTGTATTCTATATATTTAATTGTTTTTCCTTTTTCTAACCACATGTTCTCGTAGAATGTTTTAAGCGATAATTCTTTTGCCAGTTGAGAATTTGGATTTTGAGGTATATATTTTTTATAAATATCATCGCAATCAAATAGAATTTCAAGATTTTTTTCAATGATGATTTCTTTCGTGAATTCATAAAAGAAATCACTGTCGGATTTGAGTCTCATCTTTCCATCCGGTTTTAAAAATTCTTGGTATCGGGATAAAAACAACTTGTTTGTTAAACGTTTTCTGCGTCTGTTTTTATTGATTTGAGGATCAGGAAAAGTAATCCATATTTCATCTACTTCGTCTTTAGCAAAACAATTGGCGATGAAGTCAATTCTGGTTCTCAAGAAACCAACATTATTTAATTTTTTTTTAATCGCTTTTGTAGCGCCTTTCCATATTCGGTTCCCCTTGATGTCAACTCCAATAAAATTTCTGTTGGGATACATTTCTGCCATTCCAACTGTGTATTCTCCACCACCACAGGCTAACTCTACAGTAATTGGATTGTTATTTTTAAAAAAAGTTTTGTTCCATTGTCCTTTTAGGTCAATACCTGTTTTCATTACCTCCTCCATGGTGGGCTCTACGCAATTTTCATACTCTTTAATCATTGCGAATTTTTCGAGTTTTCCTTTGCTCATTTTAATAATTTCTGTTTGTTGGTCGAACAATAATTTGTTCAAAGTTAGCTCCTAAGGAGGATTTAATTATCATTTCAGTAGCATCTACTATATCTTTAGTTTGAACAAAGTCGTTTTTTGGAGCTTCAATTCCATCCCATGAAGATGTGTTAATCGATCCGGGAATTATTTCAGTTACTTTAACTCCGAAATCTTTAAGATCATCGGTAAGGACTTTGGTGTAACCTTGTAGAGCAAATTTTGAAATTGTATATGCAGAGACGTCTTTTCTGGGTTCTTCAGTTACAATTGAACCGACGTTAATTATTGTTCCATATTTTTGAGATTTAAATACGTTTAGAAGGGATTGAGTAATTGAAAAAGCTGCTTTAAAATTAATCGACAACATTTTATTTACTTGTTCAAGATTGGTTTCTTCAAGGCTTCCCATTTCAAAAGCTCCAACATTATTAATGAGCACATCTACTTGATTAAAATCAGCTTGTAATTCGCGAATAAGTGCCTGGACTGCCTCTGAATTAGTAAAATCACAAGTATAGGTTATTACACTACAGTGTTTTAAATCCTCTGCGATATTTTTTAACCGATCTTGATTTGAAGCGATAATACCAATAGTACCGCCATATTTACTTGCAAATTTTGCAAATTCTTTACCTAAGCCTTTACTAGCGCCTGTTATTATAAAATTCATTGGATTATTTTTACTTAAAACAAATAGATTATTGGAATACTGTCTGATGTAAAATTATACTTATAAATTTGAACTATTGTTAAAGAAAAAGAAAATATTGTTTGCTGTTCTCAATTGGGGTTTGGGTCACGCAACTAGAAGCTGGGAACTTATTCATAAATTGACGGAAGAAGGGAATGAGGTTGTTTTGGCAAGTGATGGGGTCGCTAAAAACTTTTTAGAAAAGGAATTTCCAAACTTAAAAGTCCATAATATCCCTTCCTACAATATTCGATACGGTATAAGAAATACGGTGTTTACCATGCTTAAAAATGGGGTTAAAACTCAAATCGCTGTAAAAAAAGAAAAAAAATGGTTAAAAGAGTTTCTTAAACAAAATAAGGTCGATCAAATTATAAGTGATAATCGATATGGATTTTATAATTCATCAATTAATTCAGTTATCATTACACATCAAATAAATATTAAAGCGCCTTTTGGATCAAGGTTGATTAATGCTCAAAATCATAAATGGTTAAATAGATTTCATGAAATATGGGTGCCAGATATGAATGGAGAATTATCAGGAGATCTTTCCAATCCCATACCTGAAAAATTATTATCAAAAGTTAAACAAATTGGGTGGCTTTCAAGATTTAAGAAAAATAAAAGCACAATCTGTCATGATTTTTTATTGGCAGTTGTATCTGGACCAGAGCCTCAAAAATCAATTTTAGCAGAAAAACTAATAAAAATACTTTCTAAAACTAAGAGTGTCTCTATTTTATATTTAGGTTCTCCAGAAATTAATAAACAAGAAAAAATAGGAAATCTTATTATAAAGTCTCACGCATCAACAGTTGAATTTGGAAAGGACTTAGCACGTGCAAAAGTAGTCATTGGCAGATCTGGATATTCTTCAATCATGGATTATAAAACTTTAGATAAAAAAATGATTTTGATTCCGACACCAGGGCAAAGTGAACAAGAGTATTTAGGAAAATACCTTGAGTCTCATTCAGAGGTGAAATTAATTACACAAAAGGAGTTGAGCATTACTTCATTAAAATCAGCACTTTGTGATAAAATCTAGGGCTCTGTTTGGAGAATTTTTAGGGACACTTATCTTAAGTGTAATTGGTTGTAGTTCTGTGGCTTTTTCGGTTCTTTTTAATGTCTTTGATTCAATCGTTCCAGTTGCATTAATTTGGGGAATCGGAGTTGCATTGGCAATTTATGCAACAAAAAGTTATTCTAAAGCGCATTTAAATCCAGCTGTTTCTTTAGGCTTTTTTATCCAGAAGCAAATTAATTACAAGGAGTTATTTAGCTATTGGCTTTTTCAGTTGTTAGGCGGCTTTGTTGCGGGTCTCGTAGTATACCTTTGTTTCATATCCAAAATAAAAAGTTTTGAAGATCTGAACAATATCATTCCACACACTGATTCTGGCAGTTATACTGCTGCAATATTTGGAGAGTTTTTCCCAAATCCTGGTTACAAATTAAAATTATCTTATGTTTCTCAGGTTTCGGCTTGTGCATATGAATGTATAGGTACGTTTTTTTTAATGTGGAGTATCCTGTGTAGTACAAGAAGTGAAAAAATTTCGAGATATTCTCCGTTAATTATCGGTTTAACAGTTTCAGTATTGATAGTTTGGATTGCTCCTTATACACAATGCGGAATTAATCCTGCTCGTGATTTTGGACCCAGATTAGTAGCGTGTTTTTTTCATTGGGGTTCAGGAGCATTTCCCGATGGAGATTTTAGTTTTTTTAACGTTTATATTATTTCTCCAATGATGGGGGCGTTTTTGTCTTCATTTCTATATGAAAAAATGTACAAAATAGTAAAGGGCTAAATCATTAGTAACTCTTCAATCTCAACTCCGTAACAAGGATAATTTTGAGATTTTTACAAAACATAAGGAATTCCATTTTATTCATTTTAATCCTTGGCCTCTCAGTTGGATTAGTTGGTTTGATTGGTTGGTCGGATATTGCTCATCATATCGAGCTTATTACATTTACACCTTTTGCAAGTAAGAAAATCTTATTTGTGCTTTTCATAACAGGTTTAGTTGGGAATTATGTTTCTATTTATAAAATTTGGAAGACACCCGAATCAAAGTCCAACGGAGTTTTCGCAATAGGATATAGTTTTTTATTAATAACAACATCTGTATTACTTGTTTTGTGGTTGTTGGACATGAGAGAATTATTGGACAACAGTTTCAATAAAAAGAAATTTCCTAGTGATGTTGATCAAGTTATTTATAATGTCAGATTGTCTTTTTTGAACACTCTTTTTTGGTTTTTTTTACTACTTGGTTCAATAGGCTTGGTCTCTTTTTCAGGAGTTTTGACTATTCAAAAACACTTACTGAATCGTTTTTTCTAATTTAACTTCTTGTTTTAAACCGAAAAATCATGATTTCTTCTTTAAAACAGTTGATATGAGTGAAGGAAAAACCTTAGATTTGCGAATTGAACTGAAATAATCCAAGATGGACAAGTTTACATTTTTAGGAAACGGGGATGTCAATGCTGTAGAATCTCTTTATGAGCAGTTTCTAGCTGACCCCAACAATGTTGATGAGACCTGGCAACAGTTTTTTGCTGGTTTTGATTTTGCTAAAGCTAATTTTGATCTTGATGGAGACCTTCCTGAGAACGTCCTGAAAGAATTTAAAGTTATAGAAATGATTGAGGCTTATCGAAAGTGTGGCCACTTGTTTACAAAAACAAATCCGGTACGGGTAAGAAGGAAGTATACTCCTACTCTTGATATTGAAAATTTTGGTTTAGAAAAGTCTGATTTGGAACTTCAGTTCCAGGCTGGAAGTAGAATAGGTATCGGAACAGCAAAATTAAAAGACATTCTTGCTCATCTTGATGCAATATATTGTGAAAGTATTGGTGTTGAATATACTTATATTCGAAAACCTGAAGAGGTAGAATGGTTGCAGAGTAAAATTGAAAACGGCCAAAATCGAACTCAATTTTCGGTCGAACAAAAACAACAAATATTAAAAAAGCTAAATCAAGCTGTAGTTTTTGAGCAGTTTCTAGATAAAAAGTACGTTGGTCAAAAGCGTTTTTCTCTTCAAGGTGCTGAAGTTTTGATACCCGCACTGGATTCCGTTGTTGAAACAGGTGCTAAATTAGGAGTTGACGAATTTATATTTGGAATGGCTCATAGGGGTAGGCTGAATGTGCTTGCTAATATATTTTATAAAACCTACAAGGAAATCTTTTCAGAATTTGAACACAAAGATTTCGAGGATGAGGATTTAGGTTTTGACGGTGATGTAAAATACCATTTGGGATATACCTGTGATATAAAAACGGATTCTGGGAAGGATATTAAAATGACTTTGGCCCCAAATCCTTCGCATCTCGAAGCTGTTGATCCAGTAGTGGGAGGAATTGCAAGAGCAAAACTTGACAAGGAGTATGCAAATGATAATACTAAGGTATGTCCGGTGTTAATTCATGGTGATGCTGCAATAGCAGGGCAAGGTATAGTTTATGAGTATCTTCAGATGGCTCAACTTAAGGGTTATAAAACAGGAGGTACTATTCATATTGTTATTAATAATCAAGTTGGTTTTACAACCAATTATAGAGATGCAAGATCTTCTACCTACTGTACGGATATTGGTAAAGTTACCCTTTCTCCTGTATTTCATGTAAATGGCGATGATGCTGAGGCTTTAGCTCATACGATTAACCTTGCAATGGAATACCGTCAGCGTTATGGTAAAGATGTCTTTATTGATTTATTATGCTATCGTAAGCATGGTCACAATGAAGGAGATGAGCCAAGATATACCCAACCTTTGTTATATAAAGCCATAGCTAGACATCCTGATCCAAGGAAAATTTATGTCGACAAACTTATGTCTGAAGGAATTTTGGAGCAACAGATGGCAAAAAAAATGGAAAAAGAATTCCAGGAAGAGCTTCAGGCTAGAATTTTGGAATCTAAGGAAATAAAAAAAGCAACGGTTACATCTTTCCTGGAGGACTACTGGAAGGGATTTCGCACTGCCACTGAACTTGATTTTGAAAAATCACCTATCACCGGAGTTAATAAAAAAGAGCTTTTAAAGGTTGCAGAAACAATTTACAAGCAACCTGAAGACTTAAAATTCATAAAAAAAATTCAAAAAGAATTTGCAAAGCGGAAAGCGATGATTGAGGAGACCAATCAATTGGATTGGGGTATGGCAGAACTTTTAGCTTATGGTACTCTGATTAATGAAGGAAATACTGTTCGTTTTACAGGACAAGATGTTCAGAGAGGAACTTTTTCTCATCGTCATGCTGTTCTAAAAACAGAGGATAACGAAACAAAGTATATTCCTCTTAACAATATTCCTTCGAATAAAGGAGGGAAAATATGGATATACAATTCTCTTCTTTCAGAATATGGGGTTTTAGGTTATGAGTACGGATACTCATTAACAAATCCAAATTCGTTAACCATATGGGAAGCACAATTTGGTGATTTTAATAATGGTGCACAAATTATGATTGATCAGTTTATAGCTGCCGGAGAAGATAAATGGAAAACTCAGTCCGGTCTCGTTATGTTGTTGCCTCATGGCTATGAAGGTATGGGAGCAGAACATTCAAGCGCTCGATTAGAAAGGTTTTTACAACTTTGTGCAGGCTTGAATCTTCAAATCGTTAATGCAACTACACCTGCTAATTTCTTTCACGTTTTGAGGAGACAAATGGTTCGGGATTTCCGTAAGCCTCTCATCGTATTCACACCTAAAAAACTGTTGAGATTTCCGGCTTGTGTATCCTCACTTGAAGAGTTCACCAAAGGATTTTTTCAGGAGGTTATTGATGACCCTCAAAACAAAGATTCCCAAAATATCGATACCATAATGTTTACTTCTGGGAAGATGTACTATGAGATTTTAGATCAACAAAAAAATTACACTGAACTGGATAATGTAGCTTTAGTTAGAATTGAACAAATAAGTCCTCTTCCGGTTAAACAAATACAAAATCTTTTGAAAAAGTACTCTGGGGCGAAAAATTATTTTTGGGTACAGGAGGAACCCGAAAATATGGGGGCATGGGGATATATTTTAAGAAAGTTCCCTGATGTTAAATTGAAATACATAGGTAGAAAAGAAAGTTCAGCACCTGCTGCAGGGTCTTTCAAAAGACATGAGATACGAGTAAATAAAGTGTATGAACAAATTTTTTCTCATGCTAAACCTTTGGTAACTAAATAATTGTAGAACAAAAGAAAATTAGATAAAATGTCAATCGTTGAAATTAAAGTTCCAAGTCCAGGAGAATCCATTACAGAGGTAGAAATTGCAACCTGGTTAAAGTCAAATGGAGACTATGTAGAGCTTGATGAGGATATATGTGAGGTTGATTCCGATAAAGCAACTTTAGGTCTGCCTTCAGAGGCGGCTGGTACAATTGAAGTATTGGTAGAGGAAGGTGAAACTGTTCAAGTTGGAGATGTGGTAGCTAAAATTGATACCAGTGCTGTTGCTCCTGCTCCTAAAGAAGTTGAGGGAGAATCTGCTCCTGTTGAAAAGAAGGTTGAAGCTCCTGTTGTAAGTGATTCTTCTCCTAAAGCTCCTGTTATTGAACCGGCAAAAGTAAGTCACGCAACAGGGCATGCTGGTCCTGCTGCTGCAAAACTAGCCAGAGAGGCTGGTGTTGATTTGCAAAAGGTTAACGGTTCCGGAAAAGACGGTAGAGTATTAAAATCAGATGTTGTAGACTATATCGCTGCTGGATTT
>MDTD01055874.1_pt1 | contig 45896 bp, 41 predicted proteins | sample 811221 | NCBI WGS metagenome assembly MDTD01 (sample SAMN05326646, study PRJNA326480) | marine metagenome | isolation source: seawater | place: Pacific Ocean: South West | collected 2011 | reverse complement strand
GGTGAAAGTGCGGGTGAGAGGATTCGAACCTCCACGGGTTGCCCCACTGGAACCTAAATCCAGCGCGTCTGCCAATTCCGCCACACCCGCTGAGATGGTGTCGACCGGGTAGGATTATCAGGTGCCTCCCCCGCGGGGGCAAACCCGCAGTGTCTCCTTCCACGAAGAAAGGGGTTTCCATGCCGCTCAAGACGATGGCCGGAACGGCTCTGGTTCCGATGCTCAGCCGCCTGGTGCTGGGGATCACCTTCCTCCTCAGTGGATGGTTCTTTTGTTTCCAGGAGATCGACTTCTCCGCCCAGGACATGGCCAGCATCCAGGCCGTCGACGACGGATCGGCGACCGCCGGTCGTGCGCTCGCCGTCAATCGTCTGATCATGCACTTCCAGACCTGGGACACGGAACGGTGGGCGGAGCCGCTCGGCTGGTGCGTGGCGATCTTCCAGCTGATCGGCGGCGTCCTGCTCCTGCTGGGATTCTTCACCCGCGTGGTGGCCCTGGGGCTGGCGACGCTGATCGCCGGCGCGTTCTACCAGGTCACCCTGCAGCAGAACGGCATGTTCGACATGAGCCCCTTCGACTGGCGACTGGACAGCGGCATGTGGTACGCGATCACCAGTCAGGGCGGACTCTTCGTGCTCGCCCTCGGCCTGTTCCTGACCGGCGGTGGACCGCTCTGCGCCGACACGCTCCTCTGGCGTCGCGGCACACCCGCGCCGGAGAAGAAGAAGGAAGGTGCCGACTGATTTTCCGTTCCGGCGCGATGTTCCGCCGGTGCTCCGGGGCCGTCGCGTCGGATCGCGTAGACTGATCGCGCCGCGGCTGCTCGCGGTCCTGCAGGGGCGAACCGGTCGAGACGGATGGACGATACGAAGCACATCGAGGCTTCCCGAACCAGAGACGGCGATCCGGCCGCGCAGGCCGCACCGTGGGTGGTCTCCGCGGTGCTGCACATCGGCCTCGTGATCATCGGGCTGCTCGTGACCTGGACCGTCATCCTCGTCCAGGACATGGGGCCGCCGCCGCGGGTGACCGCCGACTTCGATGCCATGGCGTACGAGCCGGTGGTGGAGTTCCAGGTCACCGAACTCGATGCGACCACGGAAACCTCCGTGCCGGCTCCGGCCGTGCCCCAGGCGCCCGCCGTCGAGGCGGCTCCGGCCGGAAGCACGGTGGAGATGACGGCGGCCGTGGGCATGGAGTCGTTCGAGGAACTCTTTGCGTCGGCGGACGGGACCACCCCCTCGATCGAATTCGCCGGCTCGCGGGCGTCAAATGCGAATCGGATCGTCTACGTGATCGACGCCTCCGGCAGCCTGACGCCCTATCTGCAGATCGTGCTCGAGGAGATGTTCCGTTCCCTGCGCCAGCTCGACGACCGGCAGCAGTTCGCGATCATCTTCTTCCAGCGGGACCAGGCCCTGCCGGTTCCGCCGCGGGGCCGCCTCCAGAAGGCCACCGGTCCGGCGGTCGACCGGGCCATCGACTGGATCAACACGGGGGCCAACGTGGTGCCCGGCGACAGCTCGAATCCGATGGCGGCACTCGAGATGGCGTTCGACCTGCATCCGCAGGTCATCTTCCTGCTCAGCGACAGCATCACGGGATCCGGTGCGTACGAGGTCGATCGGGGGCGGCTGCTCGCGCAGCTGGAGGATCTGAATCCGGTGCTCGATTCCGCCACCGGGCGGCGGGCCGTCCAAGTCAACTGCATCCAGTTCTTGGCCGAGGACGAAGACCGGCTGGGAACCCTCCGCACGATCGCGGAACGACACGGCGGCGAAGGCGGCTACAAGGTCTACGACCGGGCGGCCATGGGGTTGGGCGAATGAAGCCACTGGCGTTCATCCTGACGTTGGTGATCGGTACCACGGGACTGGCCGATGCGGTGCATGTCGTCGGAACCACCGCGCCGCTGCCCGGAAGCGACATCCTCGCCGTCGAAGGCGGCCGGGTCGTGTACGTCGATCTCACCGGTGCACGCCGCGAGCGGGGAGTCGAGGACATCATCCGGCTTTCGTTCGATGCGGCGCCCGCCCTCGATGTCGCGGAGGCCCGGCTGGCCGGGGCCGCCGACGACGAGGGACTGCGGCTGCTACTTCTGGCCTGCCTCGACGCGCCCGACGCCCTGTCCCGCCGCTGGATGCATCGTCGCCTGATCGCGGTGCACGATCAGCGCAACGAGTACCCGCAGGCGGTGTCCCACTTCGCCCGGTTGCTGGTCGAGGATCCGCACGTCGCATGGCTTCGGGTCGCGCCCCGCTGCGCGCCTACGCCGACCACGCCGGTCGCGGCGGACGAGGCCCTGCAGCAGGTCCGCATCGCCCGGGCCCGGGTGCGCGACGGTGACGTGCGTGCGACGCTCGACGGCATGGCGGACCGGTTGCGGGCCATGGAGCGGACATCGGTCGAGGGGACCATGTCGGGACTGGATCCCGCCGTGATCCGGGGGGAGCCGGCGGCGGCTCCGGTCGCTCCGACCGGCGGGGGGGATCTGTCCGGCCCCGAGGAGATCGACGCGATGCTGCGTCGCTCCGAGTTCGCGGCCGCGCGCGATGCGTGCCTGGCCGCGGTCCGGCGCGGAGACGCCCGCAGCATGGCCCGACTGCTCCGGCAGACGGGGGACGCGGAGCACGGACTGGGCAACGTCGACGAAGCCATCATCGCCTGGACCCGGTGCGGACTGCTGTTTCCGGATGCGGCGACGGCGGCGCCAAGCCTCGCCGCAGCCGCGGAGGCCGCGTCCGCACGCTGGCCGGAGGGATCGACGTCACGAAGACTCTGGGAGGAGGCGCTGCGCATCGGCCGCCTGGCGAACGACGAGGATGTCGTGGCCAGGGCCCGCGCTGCGCTGGACGACACGCAAGACCAAGGAGGATCACGCCCATGAGCGGATCATCAATCATCACGCTGCTTTCGCAGCTCGTCACCACGACCGCCGCGGGCGATCCCGGCCCGGTGGAGCAGAGCTTCGCCAGCGCCTTCTTCGTCTCCCGCAACGCGGACAACAGCCTCGAACTGCTGGGAAGCCTGATCATCTGGATCCTGCTGCTGCTCTCGATCGTGAGCATCGGCCTGATCATCTCGATGACCATGAGCAACAAGCGGGACTCGATCCTGCCCGAGGGGGTGGTCGAGGTCGTCAAGACCCATCTCGCCTCCGGCCGGTTCGCCGAGGCGATCAAGGTCACCGGGCGCGAGGAGAGCTTCTTCAGCCGGATCATGCATTCGGCCATGCAGCAGTCTCCCCACGGCTACGCCGCGGTGATCCGCGGCCTCGAGCAGACCGCCGATGAACAGACCACCGTGCGGTTCCGTCGCATCGAGTTCCTCAACGTGCTCGGTCAGGTGAGTCCGATGATCGGGCTCTTCGGCACGGTGTACGGAATGATCCTGGCCTTTCAGGCCATCGTCGTCAGCGGCGGAAACGCCGATCCGGTCATGCTGGCCGGCGGCATCGGGACCGCGCTGACCACGACGTTCTGGGGACTCGTGGTCGCGATTCCCGCCCTCGCGGGCTACGCGATCGTGCGCAACCGCATCGACGAGATGACCACCGAAGCCACCCTGGTCGCCGAGAGCCTGCTGGGGCAGTTTCGTCCCGGTCGAAGCTCCGGACGGAAGAAGTCGTCCAGCAGCGCATCGCCTCCGGCCGCGGCCGAAGGTGATCTGCCCGTGGAGTAGCCCCCATGGCATCGATCTTCAAGCGAGGACCGGCACGGCCGCAGGCCAACATCACGTCGATGATCGACGTGGTGTTCCTGCTCATCGTGTTCTTCGTCCTCGTGTCGCAGATCGTCGACCTCGAATCCGTCGACATGGAACTTCCCGAACCGGAACATCCCGCCGCAGCCCTGCCCGAAGAGGAGCCGCGTGCGGTGCTCAACGTGCTTCCCGGGGACGACGGCGACTGCGACGGCTACCGTCTGGCCGGCGTGGACTATCCCCCGACTCCCGACGGGCTCGGTGCGCTCCGTACCGCGCTGGTCGCCATCTACCAGCAGACCCCCGGCATCCGGGTCAACCTTCGGGCCGACCGCGCGACGGACTACCGCTGGGTCTCGCCGGTGCTGCAGCTGGTCCGGCAGGCGGCCGGACTCTCGGGGACCGGACAGGACGCGGCGCGGATGAATCTCGTCGTGCAGCGGGGGGGTGATTCGTCATGAGCGACGCTCCGACCATGCCGAAACGGTCCCGTACGTCGGAGGTTCCGCCGGCTCGCCGTCGTTCCCGCGACGCCTCGAGCATCGGTCTGAACCTGACCTCGATGATCGACGTGGTGTTCCTGCTGCTGGTCTACTTCATGGTCGCGACCGACTTCAAGAAGGCCGAGGAGGTCTACATCCTCGACCTGCCGGATCGGGTCGAAGGCATGTCGGCGGATCCCTTCGAGCTCGACGAGGAACCGCTGCGGATCATGGTCCGCAGTGCCGGCGTGGACGGCACCTCGTTCCGCCTCGCCGTGGACGGCCCGTGGGATCCGGTCCGGGACTTCGACGGCCTGTACGACTTCCTGCTGGCACGGCAGGTCGACGGCATGGGGGGCGGACTCTTCGCAGTCGACCATCCGATCGTGATCGTTCCCGAGGCGTCGCTGCATTGGGAGTTCGCCATCGATGCGTTCAACGCGGCCGTCCGGGCCGGCTACCGCAACGTCACTCTGCAGGAGATCTCCTCGTGACGCTGCTTCCGACCCTGCTCCTGGTCCTGTCGACGGCCGCGGTCGAGGATCCGTTCGCCGGACGTCTGGACGAGGAGTCCTACCTCCGGGCACTGGGTCGACTGCAACTGACCGACGTGCTCGATCTGTACCTCGACTCCCGCGGCGCCGACGACCCCCGTCGCGCGGCGGAGTTCCAGATCGCGGCCCTCGACGCCGCCGTGCGCGAGCCGGGGCTGGAGGTCTCCGCCCGCCGCGCCCTGCTCGATCGTCGCATCGATGTCCGTCGCGGCGTCCTGGCCACCGAGCCGGATGCCGCGACCGAACTGACGTGGTCCCTCGGACTGGCGGAGGATCATCTGCTGGTCGGACTGGGCATGGAGCATCTCGGACTCTCCGCGATGCACGGCGCGACGGATGCGGAGCGGACCGATCTCGCAGTCCGGCACGTGGATGCGGGTCGAACGGCTCTGGACCGGGCGGAGATCGCGCTGGAGAAGTCGATCTGGTCCCTGGAGGAGATTCCCGCGTCACGCCGCACCGCGGCCCAACGCAACACGCTGGTGGATCTCCGTGAGACCCAGCGCGACCGGCGTCTGCCGCTGCTGCGGGGGATCGCGCTGGTGCATGCGGCCATGTTGGCGGACGACGCAGCCGAGGCCGACCGTCTGATGGCGGACGCACGGGATGCGCTGACGGGACTGCCCGGTCAGTTGGACGGGGCGGCGAGTCCGCGTGCGTCCTGGCTGCTGGGAATGGCGATGGCCCGGGGCGGCGACTACGAGGCCGCGGAGGTCCGCTTCAGGGATGCCGCGACGCACGATGCGGCGTCGCGGCAGGATGTCCTGGCCGCACGCCTCGGAGGCGTCTTCAATCGGGTCGTGGCCGGAGGACCCGAGCGGGGGATCCGTTCCATGGAATCGATCGTCCGGCGCTACGATGCGCCCGGGGACCGGGCGGAGCGGATCCTCGTCACGGAGGTCCTCGTCGATCTGCATCTTCGTGCGGGCGCGACGTCGGATCCCTCCGGGCACGAGGCCCGTGCGGTCGGGGCCCTGCTCGAACTCGGTTCGCATCTGAACGGACAGGGATTGGATCCGGCCGTCGTCGATGCGTTCGTACAGCAGCGCATCGAAGCCCTGCCCATCGGTCGTCGCGGACAGGATCATCTTCCTCCCGAAGCCGCCCTGGTGCTGCTGACCCGGACGAGGGATGCGTCGGGGATCCGGGCCCTGCTCGCACGAACCGACCTGACGTCGCGGACGCGGGTCCGCACGCTCTTGTTGGAGTGCGATCGCCTCGAGGAGGCCGGACGGATGCGCGCCGCCGCCGAGGCAGCGCTGCAGGCCGCGGAACTCGGCGAGGACGTTTCCGAAGGAGGCGATGCCGCCGAGCGGGCGGCACGTCTGGCGATGGCCGGGCTGGTCTCCCAAGAAGCCGAGGCGAACCGACTCGCGGATCGTGCCCTGCGGATCCTGTGCACGAAGTACCCGGAGCGACCCGGCATCGACGAATGGCGTCTGGCTGCGGCCCGACTCGCCATGCAGGGGGGCGATCTCGCATCGGCCCGCTCCTACTACGAATCGATCGCTCCGCGCGGTCCGGTCCGGCGTGCGGCGATCGTGGAACTGTGCCAGCTCCTGCGTCGACAGGCCACGGATACGTCGACGCGGCGCGCGGCCGTCGATTCGATGCGCACGCTGCGTCTCGAACAGAACGGTGCGCAGTCCGATGCGATCGATCTGATCGTCGCCGCGACCCTGCTCGACGGTGGTGGAGCCGAGGAGGCCGCCGCGGTACTCGACACGATCGAACGGTCCGGACTGGATGCCGATCGCCAGGCGCAGTTCGATGCGCTGGTCCTGCGGGCCGCCAGCGGCGATGCGGGGGCCATGGCCGCCGCGGCGAGCGAGGTCTCGCGCCGAGGGACGGCGGACGGCGGGGCGGCGCTGGTCACCGCATTGTCGACCGCCCTGCAGGAACTCGACGAACGGGCCCGCACCCGTGGGGATGCACCGGACACGGACGCCATCGCGGCGGACCTGCTTCCGATCGCGGAATCACTTGAATACTGGTTGCAGGAGGCGGAGACCGATGATCCCGCCGCCTGGACTCTGGTGGCCGATGCCCGGGGGCGATCCGGTGAGCACGCCGCCGCGTTGGCGATCTACGAACGACTGCTGGTCTCCCATCCGTCGGCGGGTTCGCTGCTGGCGGGTCGGGCGCAGGCCCTGTTCGATCTCGGGGGGACGGAACGTCTGGCCGAGTCGATGGGCATCTACCGCCGGCTCGCATCGGCCGGCATGCAGTCGTCCCCCCGGCGCTGGTGGATCGCACAGCTCCGGATGCTGCAGATCCTCGATGCGATCGGCCGGAATACGGATCAGATCGCCCCGCGCATCCGCCGGCTCCAACAGCAGGATCCCTCGCTGGGCGGTGCGGATACGCGTCGCGCCTTCGAGGGACTGCTGGTCAGGTATGGATCGTAGGGTTCAGGACGCCTTGGACGCGGGAACCGGATGCTGCATCTGGAACCGTCGGAACAGGGCCCGGCTGCGGCTGTCGCCCTTGAGTCGCGCCTGCAGCTTCCGCAGGGTGTCGACTTCGATCTGGCGGACCCGCTCGCGGGTCAGGCCGACTTCCGCACCGATCTGCTTGAGCGTGAGCGGAGCCTGGCCCTCGAGGCCGTAGCGGAGCTTGAGCACGCGGGCGTCACGCTCCTCCATTTCCTCGAGCATTCCGAGCACGGCCTTCATCTCCTCGCGACGCACCGCAGTTCGCTGCGGTGCCTCGGTGCGGTGATCCTCGACCAGATCCGAGAAGTCCATGGCTTCCCCGTCCTCGCCCCGCGGAGCCTGTCCGCTGGACTGGTACGCCCGCATCGCACGGGTGACCACCCCGGCCTTCTTGTCGGGGAGTCCCATGACGTGGGCGACTTCGTTCTGGTTGGGAGGACGACCGAGCTCCTCCTCGAGTCGCCGATGGGTCTGCTTCCACCGTGAGATCAGATCCACCATGTAGGCGGGGATGTGGATCGGCTGCAGGGCGTTGATGAGCGTCCGCTTGATGGCCTGCTTGATCCACCAGGAGGCGTAGGTCGAGAAGCGGGCGCCCTGGGCGGGGTCGAAGCCCTCCACGGCACGGATGAGTCCGATGTTCCCTTCCTCGATGAGGTCGGTCAGCGGAAGCCCTCGGTGGGTGTAGTTCTTGGAGATGGAGACGACGAGGCGGAGGTTCGCACGGATCATGCGATCCTTGGCTTCCATGTCGTTGTCGTTGATGACCCGCCAGCCCAGTTCCTTCTCCTCTTCGGGAGTCAGGAGCGACGTCTGGTTGATCTGCTTCAGATAGAGTTCGAGGTCCCGATTCGAGGTTCGCTTCGCCATGAAACTCATCAGCGTCCCGCCGTGTGCCCGGCCGGAGAGGCTGCTCCTTGATGGCACCCCTCGGAATGCGCCGTGAGGGTGCTTCGTGTTGTGGAGGGCGGCGGACCACCCCTCTCTACCCATGCTTGAATCCGCGGTAGGACGGGGATTGGTTGCATGGCCCTTGGAATTTCCGGACTTTTTCCGGACTTTGATTTGCTCCCGGATAAATCCGGGTTGGACACCGGAACTGGTTCCGTCGGCCACAGGTGAATTCGGGCCATATCGAGGGGGTGTTCAAGCCTGAACTCGCCATTTCGAATCCATCCGGTGCGATTCGCCGCCCCGATCGGACCAATCCTCAGAACCGGAACCTTCTTGGTCCGGTATGCCGGGATGGCACCGGCCAATGTGAAGATGGGGAAACGGCGGCTCCCCGACGTGATCGGGGTATGGTGGAATGACGGCCATCCGTGGCCGGGGAGCACCCATGGCCGATTCAGATCTGACCCGATTCCTCTCCCACTGGCCCCGAACGACGGGGGAGTTCCAGGTGCGTGAGCTCCAGGCCGACGACGGCCGGATGCTGCTGCAGGTCCGCATCGATCTGGGGGTCATACAGATGGAGGCCGAAGGACGGCCCGATGGCCAGCGGCCCGGGGGGCACCGTTCGCTGGTCGATGCGGCGGGGGATCGCTCGGCCCGGGAGGATGGGCCGCTCGTCCTGGATGCCCAGGAGTGCCGTGCGGTCCGCGACGAGGCGGTGCAGTTCTATCACCGCTACGTCGCCTTCTTCAATCTCAACCGCTTCGAGGCCGTGATCCGGGATGCCGATCACGCCTTGCGGTGCCTGGATCTCTGCCGGGATCACGCCGGCTCCGAGGACGATCGACGCCGCCTGGAGCACCTGCGTCCGCAGTTCTTCACCATGAAGGTCCGGGCCGCCGCCGAACTCGCGATGAGCCATCGTCAACCCCGGGCGGCCATGGCCGCCATCGATCAGGGACTGTCGGAGCTCGAGGAGCTGCTGGGGCCGGACGCGGCACGCCGCAGCAACGAGGTGCATCTGCTTCGCGGCATGCGGGAGATGCTGGTGCCCAAGCTTCCCTCCTCCCAGCGGGTGGAGCTGGAGGAGCGTCTGCAGGCCGCGCTCGACGACGAGAACTACGAACTGGCCGCCATCCTGCGGGACGAGCTGCGCATGATGAAGGACTGAGGCGCGACGGCCGGCGGGGCGGTACCATGGGGATCCCATGAGCACGACCACCCTGCAGAAGACACCGTTTCACAAGTACCACGTCGAACACGGCGCCAAGCTCGTCGACTACACCGGCTGGGAGATGCCCCTGCTCTACACCTCGATCCTCGAGGAGCACCGGCAGGTCCGCGAACGCGGTGGTCTCTTCGACGTGTCCCACATGGGACGGTTCACGTTCAAGGGACGCGACGCGGCCCGGTTCCTCGATCGGGTGTGCACCCGTCGCATCGGTTCCATGCAGGAACGCCAGGTCCGCTACTCGCTGGTGTGCAACGAGCAGGGGGGATGCCGCGACGACGTGCTCGTGTACCGCCACGGTGAGAGCGACTTCTCCATGGTCTGCAATGCGGCCAACCGCGCGAAGCTGATTGAGCACTTCGCCGAGTGCAAGGGCGACATGGTCTACCGCTTCGCCGACGTGACCGAGAAGTCGGCCATGGTCGCGTTGCAGGGGCCGAAGGTGATGGACGTACTGGCGGGGTTCTCCCGGGAGATTCCCACGCTCAAGCGCTACCGGTTCACGGAGAAGAGTCTCTTCATCGCCAAGTTCATGGTGTCCCGTACTGGCTACACCGGTGAGGACGGGGTCGAGGTGATCCTGCCTTCCGCCATGGCCGGCAAGGCCGTGGAAATGATCCTCAAGAACATGAACGAGGGCGAGATCACGCCGTGCGGTCTCGGGGCCCGCGATTCACTCCGGCTCGAGGCGGGCATGGCGCTCTACGGTCACGAGATCGACGAGGACATCGATCCGCTGACGGCCGGTCTGCACTTCGCCGTCGCCCTGGACAAGGGCGAGAAGGAAGGCGAGGAGGGCGGCTTCATCGGCCAGTCCGCGTTGCAGGAGATCGCGGCCGGAGACGGTCCGGCCCGCACGCTGGTCGGTCTGCGGCTGAACGGTCGACGGGCCGCGCGGCAGGGGATGAACGTCCTCGACGGCGACTCCACGGTCGGTGCGGTGACCAGCGGCTGCCTGTCGCCCACGCTCGACGCATCGATCGCCATGGCGATCGTGGATCGGGTCGCTTCGGATGTGGGGCGTATGCTCACCGTCGATCTCGGACGGACCACCGAGGAAGCGGAGATCGTTCCCCTTCCCTTCTACACCGCATCCTGATCAGTCCTTGCGGGCCCGCTCGAGCTTCTTGACCCGCTTGTGGAGTTCGTGCAGATTGGCCGCGGTCAGGGCGTTCCGCTTGGCGGTATCGGCGTCGACGGCGGGAATGCCGCCGATGATCTGGCCGGGCTCGATGTCCGACACGATCGCCGTCTTGCCCAGCGCCTGCACCCCGTTGCCGATGGTCAGGTGGCCCGAGACGCCGGTCTGTCCGCCGAGCACCACGTAGTCGCCGATGGTCACGGATCCCGCGATGCCCACCAGCGACACGAACAGGCAGTGTCGTCCGATGGTGGTGCCGTGGCCGATGGAGATGAGATCGGCGAACTTCGTTCCTTCGCCGATGCGCGTTTCGCCCATGGCCGCCCGCTCGATGGCGCATCCGGAGCCGAGTTCGACGTCGTTCTCGATCACGACGATGCCGGATTGCGGGATCTTGTGGTGCTTGCCGGCGTGGGTCGCGTATCCGAATCCATCCTGCCCGATCACCGTGCTGGCGTGGATCGTGACCCGGTCCCCCAGTCGGCAGCGGTCGTAGATCGTCACGTTCGGGAACAGGATGCAGTCGTCGCCGATCTCCGCGTGCTCGCCCACGAAGACGCCGGGGTAGATCTGGCAGCGGCAGCCGATCACGGCGCCGCGTTCGACCGTGGCGTTCTGATGGACCCGCGTCCCCTCGCCGATCGTCGCGTCCGGATGGATCGAGGCCGCGTCGCTGATGCCGCCCCGATGCCTTCCGATCGGCTCGCGGTGCTCGCGGAAGCCGTGAAGTTCGATCATCGCGTTCCGGAAGGCGAAGTAGGGGTCCTCGCATTCCAGCCGGGTCAGTCGGTCGTTGTCGGAGGGCTGGTCGGGTCTGATCAGGACCGCGGCCGCATCGGTGTCGGTCAGGAAGCGTGCGTATTTGCGGTTCGCGAGGAACGTGACCTGATTCCGTCCGGCTTCCTGGATTCCAGCGCAGCCGGAGACGGCACGGTCTCCTTCCCCGACGATCGTGGCGCCGAGTCGTTCCGCCAGTTCTGCAAGGGTCATGGTCATCGATCGCTCCCGGACCCCGTCGTCGCGGCATCCGATCCGCCGGGGGTCGAGGGGGACACTATCTTGGCCGACGATGCCGGTCAATCCGTCGCCGGCCGGGCAGGAGTGGAGGCCACCGTGTATCCTCCTCCTACCGCATGACCAGGTGCCTTTTCATTGTCGTGGCCATGTTTGCGAGCGTCGCGATTCCCGTCCTTGCGCTGGAATCGCACGCCGCTGCCGCTGCGGCGATGCAGGACGACCAGCTGGCCGACCGGCCGATCTCCTCGATCCAGTTCGAGGGCCTCGAACGGGTGCCGGAGCAGAAGGTCTGGAACAACATCCGTTCCAGCGTCGGCAGCCCCTACGACCCCAAGAGCGCGACCGACGACGTCGAACGGCTGACCCGTCTGGGGGACTTTCGGAACATCGACATCGAGGCCCGCCTGGAAGGCGACGGCACGGTCGGGCTCACCTACGTCTTCCGGGAGCAGCAGCTGCTCGCGGAGGTGCAGGTGGTGGGCAACCGGGTCATCACCGATCAGCAGCTGCTGGGGCCCACCGGCATGCGGCGAGGTTCGCCGCGGGACGACTTCCTGATCGAACGTTCCATCCGGGACATGAAGGAGATGTACGCCAAACGCGGCTACTACCTGGCCGAGATCTCGCTGGATCCCGTGCAGCTGGCCGACAACGACGTGCTCATCTTCGAGATCATCGAGGGCCCCCGGGTTCGCGTGCGTCAGATCGAGTTCGTCGGCAACGAGGCCGTCTCCTCGAACCTGCTCTATCCCCAAATCAAGACCCGGACCTGGTTCCCGTTCTTCCGTCGAGGGGAACTCGACACGGAGATGCTTGCGCAGGACGTCGCGTCGATCGACAAGTACTACAAGGATCGCGGCTTCCTGGACATCCGGGTCGATCGCGAGATCGAAATCAGCCCCAACCAGAAGGAGGCCAAGGTCGTCTTCCTGATCGAGGAGGGCGTGGCCTTCACGGTGCGCTCCATCAGCGCCGCGTCACCCTACGAGGACCAACCGCTCAAGGTCTTCTCCGGTGAGCAGCTCGCAGCGCTGATGGAACTCAAGACGGGCGACGTCTTCAAGACCGATCTGCTCGAGCGGTCGCGTACGCAGTTGGAAAAGGCCTACGGCGTACTGGGATACCTCGACGCGCGGGCCCAGCTGCTTCCCGTGCGGAGCGAGTCCTCCGACGAGGTCAACGTGATCATCGAGATCAGCGAAGGCAGCATGGCCAACGTGGGACTGGTCGGCATCAACGGCAACTTCCTGACCAAGGACAAGGTGATCCGTCGCCACGTGAAGCTGCAGTCGGGCCGTCGCTACGACGCGACCGAACTGGAACTCTCCAAGACGCGGATCCTCCAGACGCAGCTCTTCAACGACGTGAAGCTGACCGTGCAGCAGCCCAGCGAGGAGAATCCCGGGTACCGGGACGTGCTCGTGGAGGTCAAGGAGAAGAACACCGGCTCCTTCAACTTCGGTGTCGGCTTCGGTTCGGATTCGGGTGTGCTCGGATCCATCTCCCTCGTCCAGAACAACTTCGACATCGCGGACGTGCCCCAGACCCTGGGCGAACTCGCCAAGGGGCGGGCCTTCCGTGGAGCCGGGCAGCGGTTCGCCATGAACTTCCAGCCCGGCAACGAGATCTTCGCCTACGACATCAGCATCACCGAGCCGCACATCTTCGAGTCGGCCTACGCGCTGGGCGGCGACGGCGGCTACTACCGGCGGTTCTACCGGGACTACGCGGAACGGCGGCTGTTCGCCAACATGATGGTCAGCCGGCGGTTCGGCGACATCTGGCAGGGGGAGATCGATCTCAACGTCGCCAACGTCAAGCTCGAGGACATCGAGGCGGACGCTCCGGTCGAGATCTTCGAGGACGAGGGCCCCGACAATCTGATCGGTCTCGAGTTCCAGCTCACCCGCACCACGATCACCACCCTGACCCGCCCCGGCAGCGGCAGTCGCTTCGAATTCAACTTCTCGAACTACGGGTCCTTCGCCGGCGACGTCGAGTTCAACCGCACCCGACTCGACTACACCACCTACCTGACCATGAGCCGGGATTTCCTCGGCCGGATCTCGACGCTGCGTCTCGACGGCAGCATCGGCTGGATCTTCAGCGGCTCCGCCCCCACCTACGAGCGGTTCTACCTCGGTGGTCGGACGCTGCGGGCCTTCGCGTTCCGGGAGGTGAGTCCCAAGGGCACGCCCTCCCAGCCCGGAGGGCCGGAGGACATCCCCATCGGCGGCGACTTCATGCTCTTCCTGGGGGCCCAGTACCAGTTTCCTCTGGTCGGCACCTTCATCGATGGCGTCTTCTTCGTCGATTCGGGCACGGTCAACGATGCCCCCGGATTCGACGAGTACCGGGTGGGCGTGGGGGCCGGCCTGCGCATCTACATCCCCCAGCTCGGACCCACCCCCATGGCCTTCGACTTTGCCATTCCGGTCATGAAGCAGGAGAATGACCAGACCGAGGTGTTCAGCTTCTCGGCCGAGTTGCCCTTCTGACGAGCCCGTCCTTCATCCGATTCTCCCACTGGAGCCATGCAATGTTCCATCGCATCCGACAAAGCACCCCGTTCCTCCTTCTCGGCCTGTTCGTGCTGGCGCTGCTGGCGCCCTGGCCCGCGCAGGCGAACCGGCTCGCATCCTTCGGTCCGACCGTCGTGGCGACGATCGATCTGCAGCGGGTGATGGATTCGCTCGCCGAACGCGCGGACCTCGAGGCGGCCCTCACGGCCCAGAGCCAGGAGATCCTCGCGGAGCGTGATCGCAGGCAGTCCGAGATCGAGCAGCTGAGCGGTGAGCTGCAGGCGATGGCGGACAGTCCCGAGAAGCTGCGCATGCAGGAGGACCTCGATCTCAAGCTGCTGCAGGAGATGGCATGGATCCGCTTCGTGCAGCAGGAGATCGACATCGAGAAGTCGCTGATGCTCGAGAACCTGTACCGCTCCATGCGCAAGAACATCGCGGAGCTGTCCGACATCGAGGGGATCGACCTGGTCCTGATCGACGACAGCGAGAACGAGTTCAACGTCGCCGGGGGCCGGCAGGTCAGCCGGCAGGATCAGCTCCGTGAGCAGATCACCCTGCGACGGATCCTCTACCGCAACCAGTCCATCGACATCAGCGACGACCTCATCATCCGCATGAACAACGAGTACGCCGCGTCGGCGGGATCCCGTTGACCCCCTGAGTCCCGATTCGAACCCGCCCAACCGGAGCATCACCATGAACCGATCCCCGTTCCACCCCGGAGTCATCCTCTTCGCCGCGGGCCTGCTGCTCGCCTCGGCGCTGCTGGTCGGCGTGCAGGCCGTCGCCGTCCACGCGCTGCCGCTGCTCACCCCGACGGTCGTCGGCACCGTCGACCTCGAAGGGACCTTCAACGGTCTGCAGGAGTGGGACCAGCTGCAGGTTTCGCTGACCCAGCGTGCCGAACGCATGCAGGAGGAACTCACCAAGCGCCAGGAGGAACTGGAGGGACTGGAGGCCGATCTCGAGGACTACCCGGAGAGCAGCGACAAGTTCAAGCAGGCCATGAAGCGCTACCAGATGGCGGCCATCGAGCTGCAGGGCTACGTCCAGTTCCAGCAGCAGAAGCAGAAGCGGTACAACGACGACAAGATCTTCGAGCTGTACGACAAGATCAAGGTCGCCGCGAAGGCCCTCGCCGACGAGCAGGGGTACGACATCATCCTGGTGGACGACTCGATCGTCGCCATCCCCGAGAACTCGGAGAACATCCTGGCCCAGATCTCCAGTCGCCGGGTGCTGTTCGCACGGGACCAGATGGACGTCACCGACCAGCTCATCGAAGTGATGAACACCGAGTACCAGAACTCGGCGGCGGCGAACTGAGCCGATGGCTCCCTCCGGCGACCAGTCTGCACGTCGTCTCACCGCCGCGGCGATCGCGGAACTGGTCGGCGGCGATCTGGACGGCCCTGCGGATCTCGCCCTGCAGGGCGTGAACTCCATGCAGGATGCCGGGCCGCAGCATCTCACCTTCATCCGCAGTGCGGAGTTCGCGCACCAGTGGACGGATGCCGCCGCCGGAGCGGCCCTCGTCACCCGCGGCGTCGAGGTCCCGGGACACGACGCCCGGCTACGCGCACTGATCGTGGTCGACGACGCCGAACTCGCGATGAACACCCTGCTGACCCACTTCGCCCCCGAGCCGGACTGGCCCGAGCCCGGGGTGCACGAGTCCGCGTGCGTTCATCCCACGGTCCGCCTCGGATCGGGGGTGCGCATCGGCCACGGCGTCCTCGTGGGCGCCGATGCCGAGCTCGGTGACGACGTCGTGGTGTGCGCCGGAGCGCAGATCGGACGCGGCGCCCGGATCGGTGCGGAGACCATGATCGGTTCGCAGTCGGTGATCGGCCGGGACTGCATCATCGGTCAACGCTGCCAGCTGCAGCCGTTCGTGAGCGTGGGGGCCGACGGCTTCGGCTACCGTCCCAACGCGGAGGGCACTGCATTGGAGAAGGTCCCCCAGAACGGAACCGTCCGCATCGGGGACGATGTGGATCTGGGGGCCCACACCTGCGTCGACCGTGCCAAGTTCGGCGAGACGGTGATCGGGGACGGCTCCAAGCTCGACAACATGGTCCAGGTCGGCCACAACGTGGTCATCGGTCGAAACGTCGTCATCGCGGCCCAGGCCGGAATGGCCGGCTCCGTCGAGATCGGCGATTGGGCCCAGATCGGTGCCCAGGCGGGCATCGCCGATCACCTCAAGATCGGTCCCGGGGCCCGTGTAGGGGCCAAGACGGGGGTCATGCGGGACGTCGAAGCGGGTACCAGCGTGCTGGGTACTCCCGCATTTGAGGACAGAATCTTTTTGCGTCAACTCTCCAGCCTTCGTAAATTACCTGAATTCATGGCGAAGCAGCGATCGCAGAGCCGTTGAAGACGATGGCCGCCGATCGAGTTGAGGAGACGACGTGGCAGGACAGGTGACAGATCCCGGTGGAGTGGATCATGCCTCCGGTGGAGTGCCGGGAGGCGGCTACCGTTCCGTCCGCCAGCACACGCTGAAGGCGTCGGTCTCCGTGACCGGAGCGGGGCTCATGCTCGGCCAGTCCGCCACGGTGGTCATCGAACCCGCGCCCCCCGGACACGGAATCATCATCGAGCGGATCGACCTGGATCCGCCGGTGCGCATTCCCGCCCTCGTCGAACACGCCGTGGATCGGGCCCGACGGACCACCCTGCAGAACGGGTCCGGGGTGGTCGAGACCGTCGAGCACTGCTTGTCCGCCCTGAGCGGTCTGGGCATCGACAATGCACTGCTTCGGATCGACGGACCGGAACTTCCGCTGGGCGATGGATCCGCCTGTCCCTACACCCGCCCGATCATGGAGGTCGGGATCGTGGAGCAGGATGCGGATCGCCGTCTCTTCAAGGTGCACGAACCGATCGTGATCGAGGAGGACGGGGCGGTGCTTGCCGCCTTCCCCTGCGACCAGCGGCAGATGCAGCTGCTCTACGAACTCGACTACGGATCCAATGCCGACCGGATCGGACGCCAGGCGTTCGGATTCACCCTCGGCCGCGACGACTACCTGAACGAAGTCGCTTCCGCCCGGACCTTCAGCCTGCACGAGGAGGCCCAGGCCCTCTGGGACCAGGGCATGTGCCGGCACCTGAGTCCCAGCGAGGTGCTGGTCATCGGCGAAGACGGACCCATCGACAATGCGTACCGATTCCTCGACGAACCGTCCCGTCACAAGGTCCTCGACATGATCGGGGACCTCTACCTGATCGGCGGCGAGATCCAGGGCCGTTTCGTCGCGTCCCGATCGGGACACGCACTGAATCGCACCATGTGCCGACGGATCATCGAGCAGAACCGGACGCAGGCGGAGGTCGAGGAACCCGTCGAGCGGCCGGTGATGGACATCCGGACCATCCAGCGCATCATGCCCCACCGGTATCCGATGCTTCTGGTGGACCGGGTCCTGACCCTCGACGGCGAACGTCGCGCGGTGGGCGTCAAGAACGTGTCCATCAACGAGCCGTTCTTCGAAGGACACTACCCCGGCTCGCCCATCATGCCCGGAGTACTCATCGTCGAGGCGATGGCCCAGCTCGGAGGACTGCTGCTCAGTCAGAAGCTGGAGCACACGGGCAAGATCGCGGTCCTGCTGAGTCTCGATCGGGTCAAGCTCCGTCATCCCGTCACCCCGGGCGATCAGATGATGCTCGAAGTCGAGACCATCCGGGCGAGTTCGCGGACCGCATCCATCCGTGGTCAGGCGACGGTGGGTGGTGTGCTCGCAGCCGAGGCGAACATCCGTTTCATGATGATCGACTCCGATCAGGAGTCCCATTAGAACAGGCCATCCCCCCATGACGATCCATCCCACCGCCATCATCGACGAGACCGCCACCGTGCACGACACGGCGGTAATCGGTCCCTGGTGCGTCGTCGGTCCGGACGTGACGATCGGTCCCGGCACCGAGCTCATGAGCCATGTGGTGATCCAGCGGGACACTGTGATCGGGTGCGAAAACCGGTTGTACCCCTACAGCGTGATCGGAGTCGACCCCCAGGACCGCAAGTACGACGGGGAACGGACCGTCTGCGAGATCGGTGACCGGAACGAGATCCGCGAGCACGTGACCATCCACCGGGGCACCGGTAACGGCGGCGGCGCGACCACCGTGGGGAGCGGGAATCTCATCATGGTCGGGGCGCACATCGCGCACGACTGCCGCATCGGAGAGGAGACGGTGATCGCCAATCAGGTGATGCTGGCCGGACACGTGGTGGTGGATGATTTCGCCAGCATCGGAGGCGGTGCGGGTATCCACCACTTCGCCACCATCGGCACCTGCTCGTTCGTCGGCGGTCTCGCGAGGGTCTCTCGCGACGTCCCGCCCTTCATGATCGTGGAGGGACACCCTTCCGAGGTGCGTGCGGTCAACGCGGTGGCGCTGGCCCGCCGCGGGTTCGGGGACGAGCACATCGACGCGATCAAGGATGCCTTCCGCCGCATCTTCCGCAGCAGCGGCTCCACCTCCGAGCAGCTGGCGCAGCTTCGTGCGGAATACGCTTCGATTCAGGCGGTGGGTTCGTTGTGCGATGCCCTGGAGGCTTCCGCCGCGGGGACCCACGGTCGGGCACTGGAAGCAGGACGCGCCGACGACAAGTGGGCCAAGATCGAAGGCTGAATCGCTTCAGCCGAGGTCTTCGTCGTCCTCGTCGCTGAAGTCGTCTTCATCACCGAAGTCGTCCTCGTCGTCGTCGTCGTCGTCGTCGTCGTCACTCTCCTCGGCTTCGTCGTCGTCGATGAATTCGTCGTCGTCGTCGTCGAAATCATCGAAGTCGTCACCGTCCGAGGATTCGTCCTCGCCGTCGATGTCGCCGTAGTAGTCGTTCTCCTCGTCCTCGATGGGTTCGGATGCGATCGGTACGGGCAGTTCGTGGGAGGTTCGGGTGGGATCTTCAAGCGATGGTGGTTCGAGCAGCGGCATGGGACGGTTCCGGAGGTTGTGCTGGTATGCGCTCTTTCGATTGAATCAGTCGATGTTCACGGTCGGCAGGGTGATGAGGTCGACGAGACCGTCGGTTTCGATCAGCAGGTTCGGCCCGACAAGTCGTGCCGCGCGGATTCTACTCCCGAGCGGGTAGAGGTCAAGCAGATCGACGGCCCGCCCGGTCGAGTCCAGCACCGAAAGCCGGTAGAGGTGGCGGCGGTTGCCGCGTCCGGGGCCGCTCTGCAGATCCGTGATGCTCTGGCGGTGGGCCAGAAGGAGATGCCGGTCGCCCCGGGTCAGCAGGTGCTCGTACTGGTACTCGCTGGGAATTCCGTCGGTTCCCACCAGGGTTCCGTCGGGATCGTGGATCGCAAGGCCGGAATCGCGGAGGACCCTGAATCCGTGCCCGTCGACGTCGAGTTCCCGGATGAGGCCCCGTTCCCGGTAGGAGGGTCGCTCGAGCTCTCCCGTGCTCCGACCCGTGGTGAGATCAAGCAGCCGGACCGTCTCCGTGCCGTCCCGTTCGTCCATGAAGAGCACCGCCTCCGAGGTGGCCCAGCCCCGGGACGACTGGGTGGCGTCGGGGACGGTCGTGATCCAGCGCGGGGTGTGGTCGGGCCAGCCGATGCACGCGATTCCATTCTCACCGCCGAGCACCAGGTCGTTAAGTGGTGATCGTGCGATCCAGCCGAAGCGACCCAGTTGCTCCGGCCATGCCAACTTGCGGATGTCCCCGGTGGCGTGTTCGAGGTGGTAGAGCGCGGGATCGGTGTTGCTGCCGGCCAACGGCTCGGGAGCGGCCGCATCGGGGCCGATGACGATGAGTCCCTCCGGCATGGGCAGGAAGCCGTGCAGGACCCGAATGGGCAGGGAACGGGTCCATCGAACGTCGTTGTTGCCCACTCCGTCGAGTCCGACGGCCGCACCGTCCCTTCGGACGAGGGTGATCGAATCATCGTCGGCGCAGAGCAGGACCTCGCCGGGGTCGATCATCCGGCCGTCGGGCCTGATCGCCTGACGGCTGCGCTGCGCCGGCGCGGGATCCGCAAAGAAGTTCGACAGTGTGGTGGGTCCGCTCAGCGTTCGACCGGTTCGGGCGTCCAGCACCAGCAGGTCGGGTCGCAGGTCACCGTGGTCAACCAGGATGCTGATTCGACGGTCGTCGTGCTGGAGCAGCCTGTTGCCCTTGCCCGGCATGTCGATGCTCCATCGTTCCTCGCTTCCGCCGGAATCGATGCTGCGAAGTCGATCATCCCGGACGATGAGGACTCCGTCGGATCGGGGACTGCTGCTGCTGCCCGACGCGACGGGGAGCAGGGAACCGCTGATGCGGCCCGGCACCGAAATGGCCTCGTCCTCCGGTCGGATGGGATCGTCCGGAACGGTGATCAGACGGATCCATTCCGACGCTGTCCGCTGCGTCCCGGAGGTGTCCAGAGGCCGATCCGGGTGTCGGCTGTCCCACGCCTTGAGCAGACCGATGGCCGCATCGCGGCGCTCCTCGGTGATCAGCCGGTCCACGGTCGCGGGAAGCGCCCGGGCGATTCTCGTCGCATCGTTGGAGCTGCGGATGTTCTCGCGCAGGCTTCCGAGGACATCGGCGGTGGAGTCCGGATCGACGGGATCGCGCCACGGTGGATCATCGACGGGTCGTCGCGGGACCTCGATCTCCGAGAGCCGGCGGTAGGCCCAGACGGATCCGGGAGCGGCCAGCCCGTCCTCCTCGTGCCACGCCCGGGTCATGGCTTCGTTCTCCAGGATGCTTCGCCAGACCTCGGCGGCCCGATCGGGCTCCGTTTCCCGCAGTCGGTCGCCGAGCACCAGCACCGCTTCCAGTTCGCGATGCGGTCGATCCGCGGTCTCCAGCAGCAGGGACTGCAGGGTGACACCGCGTTCGGTGGCGATGTTCGGTTCGGTGCGCATGGCCTCGACGAGGTGCACCAGCAGTCGATCCCGCGCGCGTTCGGACCGTTCCGGATCGGTTCCCGGCAGCGTGTCCAGAAGCTCGCGCGTCGTCGTGTTCAACAGGTCCGTCCGCCCCGCCCGGGCGGCCAGACGGACCAGATCCAGTTTCGCCTCGACGTCCTCCGGTCGCCGTCGGATCCGGTCGGCCAGGATGTCCCGGGCGCGTTCGAAGGCGGTATAGGCATCGATGTGGGTCGCCGACGCGATGAGCAGCTGGTCTCCCGCCACGATCGCGTTTCCGGTGCGTTCCACCGGAAGCTCATGGAGCACGGTGCCGTTCCGCCGGTCGATCTGGAGGATGCGGCCCCGGAGGGGAACCACGAGGCTGCGTTCGAGCATCTGAACCCGTCCCGTGGGCAAGGTCGATTCGTCCTCCCCGACGGTCAGCGTCCAACGGGGGGTCTCCAGGTCTCCGGCCGAGAACCCCCGGACGTCGCGCCCGATGGAGAACAAGTCGTCGTCGTCGGCCAGGAGGTAGGTGGGATGATTCCACTGGTCGGGGGTCGTGGCCGGATACGTCTGTCGGATCGCACCGGTTGCGGGATCGAGCACGAGCACTTCGTTTCCATCGGGGGCGATGCAGACCAGACCGGCCGCACCGAGGACCGGGGCGTGGTGCGTGAACGGTCGTGCGGCCCCGGACGGACTCGTGGTGTTGGAGGTCGGCGCCAGCCGCTGGATCCAGAGGAGGTCGCCGTTGGCGGCGTCGACGGCGGCCACCGCACCCGTTCCGGTCGAGACGTACACGCGTCCGTCCGCCGCCAGCGAACTCATGGCGTTGGTGATCGTGTTGCGGCGCATCCGGCCGGCGGAGGAGATCCAGCGCGACCAGAGCACATCACCCTCGACGAGGTCGATCGCAACCAGCACTTCGCTGGTCAGCTGCTGGGCACTCACCCGACGGGCGAGGACGAACACGGAGCCTTCGTGGATTACGGGAGGGCTGGAGATGAAGAGATCGTCCGACTGCTCGATGTCGGGATGCCCGTCCACCCGGAGACCCCATCGCAGCTGTCCGCTGGCGGCATCGAGGCAGAGCAGGTGCCCCTGGCCGGATCGTTCCGCGGCGTAGAGGTGTCCGGTGGCGGTCACCAGATAGCGGCCGTCGATGGCGATGAAGTCGGCGGCGGCCGGTCGTTCCGATGGGTCGAGACGGAGGGTCTGCTCGCGGCGGGTGGAGGTCCATCGGCGGTTGCCGGTCAGCGTGTCGAGAGCGAGCACGGTGTCGCCGAGATTGACGATGACGGTGTCCTCGTGCACGGTGGGCACGATCGTCGTGAACCAGCCCGCTTCGGCCAGTTCCTGCAGATCGGACCGACCGTAGCTGCCCAGCGAGCCCGCGAGGTCCACCCGCTGGTTCAGCAGACTCTGCTCCAGCGGCGTCGTCCAGATCGACTGTCCCACCAGAGCGTCGATCGGAGTGTCCCGCCCCAGCTCCGTGACGGCGAAGGACCGCGGCTCGGCCGGACGGAGTCGAATCGACCGCAGGGCCGCCGACGTCGATGCACCGTCGGCGCCCATGGCGTCCAGTTGAAGGATGACGGTGCGCAACGCCTCGTCGTCGCCAAGCAGCGTGGCGACGGTGCCGAGGCCGTGGAGCGCCAGGGTCCGTGTCCGGAGATCGAGGTCCGGGTGCCGCAGGACCCGTTCGAGCTGCGTCCGGCCCCGGTGGAGAGCGCCCGCCTCGACGGCCTCCGTTCCCAGACGCGACATGGCCTGCAGTCCGGCGGGGGTCAGGGGAAAGCGTCGTGCGACCTCGGTCAGACGTCCCGCCTCCAGCAGTTCGTCCGCCCGTTCGCCGTAGGTCTCCCGCATGGTCCGGAGCAGTACCGGATCCCGACGCAGCCGATTCTCCACCCGTTCCCGCACGGATCGGAACCAGATGGGCTCGGGGCCGTCCGCGGTGGGGACCACCTGATGACCCGAAGCATCGACGAGTTCCTGCAGGAGCCGGACCGCTTCCGCGGGATTGGTCGCCGCCACGTCGTCCGCCTGCTCCAGGATCTGGCGGGCGAGGGGGGATTCGTCGACGTACACCGGATTGTCCTGCGCGAGGGCATGCGAACCCAGGGTGAGGAGCAGTGCGGGAAGCAGGCTGGATCGCGATCGATGCATGTGCATGGTCATGTCCGATTCTACGCCTGTTTCATCCGGATGCCGACGTGGCGGCGGGAGTTGCCGCAAGGGGGACACGTCGATGGTAGAGTGGCCGCATGCATCGGTTCACCGCCCGTCTGCTTCTGCTTCCGCTTCTGCTCGTGCTCCCGGGATGTCTGGCGGGGAATCCGCCGGTCGTCGAGGTGCAGTCGATCGAACTGGTCGGTGTGGACGCGGATGCCATGTCGCTGATCCTGAACGGAACGGTCGAGAATCCCCATGCGTCGGAAGCCAGGCTGCTGCAGTTCGAATACGTGCTTTCCGTGGACGGCCGTCAGGTCTTCCGGGGCCGGCACGCCGCTGAGATGACGCTCAGTCCGGGCGTCACGCGGAAGATCTCCCTGCCCGCCGCGTTCACCTACGTCGACGCGGGATGGAATGCCCAGGAACTGCCCGACGACTCGCCATGGACCATGTCCGGCAGTCTGGTCTACCTCGGACAGGGCGTGCTGGCGAATACGCTGCTGGAACTTGGGTACCGGCCGACGGTCGGGTATTCCGCGTCCGGACAGCTGGTCCTCGCCCCGACGAACTGATCGAATCCCTGCAATCGGAACGACCGGGACACGCACGGTCCGCGGCGCGATCCCTGCAGTGCGAACGCGCGCACGGAAACTCCGGAGTCACCGGTGACGCACGCGTCAAAGACCGCCGATAGCACCGTCGTCGGCGGTGGCGTCCACCGCCCGGGAGACTCCGATGCACCTGATCGACCTGCTCCGGATCGCTGACACCGAATCCGCGTCCGACCTCCATCTCGTTCCCGGCCATCCGCCGATGCTGCGCATCGACACGCTGATGGAAACGGTGGACCGGCCGGTGCTGACCGAGGCGGATCTGCAGTCGGCGTTCGAGGCCATGGCGACGCCGGCCCAGCGGGACCGGTTCATGGAACAGTGCGACCTCGATCTCTCGTACGCGGTGGAGGAACTCGGCCGGTACCGGGTCAACGTGCACCGGCAGCGCGGCGTCATGGCGATGACCCTGCGGGTGGTGAAGTCCGTCGTGCCCCCGCTGTCGAGCCTCAACCTGCCGGAGGCGGTCTCGCGCCTGGTCGGACTGCCGCGCGGACTGGTTCTCGTCACCGGGGACACGGGATCGGGCAAGTCGACCACGCTGGCGTCCATGATCCAGCAGATCAACACCCGTTCGAAGCGTCACATCATCACCCTCGAGGATCCGGTCGAGTACCGGCTCGACTCGGCATCCTGCCTGATCGAGCAGCGCGAGCTCGGTCGGGACATGCCCTCGTTCGCATCCGGACTCAAGCACGCGCTCCGACAGGATCCGGACATCATCTTCGTGGGCGAGATGCGCGATCTCGAGACGGCCTCCCTCGCGCTGTCCGCGGCCGAGACCGGGCACCTCGTACTATCGACCCTGCACACCGTGGATGCGGGGCAGACCGTCGAACGCATCATCGACATGTATCCGGCCGGCCAGCAGAACCAGATCCGGTCCATGCTCGGGAACACGCTCCAGGCCGTGGTGTCGCAGACGCTCTTCCGTCGGATCGACCGCCGGGGCATGATTCCGGCCGTGGAGATCCTGCTCTGCACGCCGGCGGTACGGAACATCATCCGGGAGTCCAGGACCTTCGAAATACCCAATGTCATCGAGACCAGCCGCGCCGCGGGGATGGTCTCGCTCGATGCCTCGATCGCGGAACTCTACTTCAACGGCTGCATCGCCCGGGAGGATGCCGTCGCGCAGTGCGCGTGCCCGGAGCAGATGGTCCGGCACCTCGCCGCCTAGCCGGTCGTTCGGGAAAGGAATCGCATGCCGCAGTACCGGTACCAGGCCCGACAACCCTCGGGTCGCATCAGGGGAGGGTCGCTCGTGGCCGACGACGTCGGCTCGGCCGCGGCCGTGCTGCGCAGTCAGGGCTGTCATGTGCTGCAGCTGGTACCGATGGCCGATCGGGCCACGCCGGGGATCGGGCGGGTGCTCGCCGCACTGAACTGGAGTTCCGGTCCCACCACCCGCGACATCCTCGACTTCACCACCCAGCTGGCGGTGATGATCCGGGCCGGCATCAGCCTGCGACAGGCGCTCGACGGAATCGGCGAGCAGGTGACGAACGTCAAGTTCAAGCGCATGATCCAGGAGATCAAGTCGGACGTCGAATCCGGCAAGCAGTTCTCGGAGGCGATCGCGAAGTTCCCCGGCTGCTTCAATCCCCTCTACGTGAACATGGTCCGCGCGTCCGAGATGTCCGGATCCTTCGCGAAGATGCTCGACCGCATCGCAGCCTTCATGACCCAGCAGATGGAGACGCGGAAGATGGTCGTGTCGGCGAGCATCTATCCCGGCATCATCGCGATCATGGCCGTGTCGGTCACCATCTTCCTGCTCACCTTCGTCCTCCCGCGGTTCGCCGGCGTGTTCCAGGGCAAGGAGGACGTCCTGCCCTGGCCGACGATCTTCCTCATGGGACTCTCGTCCTGGATGGTCGAGTACTGGTGGGCCGTCCTGGTGGGGCTGCTCCTGGGCGTGGTCGGATTCGTCGCCGGCGGCCGGACGACGTCCGGACGAAGCTGGATCGACCACGGCAAGCTGCGGATGCCGCTGTTCCGCGGCATGTTCCGTGCCCTGTACGTCAGTCGATCGCTGCAGACGATGGGCGAGCTGCTGAACGCGGGGGTCCCCGTGCTCGACAGCATCACCGTCACCGCGGACATCACGGGCAACGTCCACTACCGGTCCCTGTGGCTCGGAGTGCATTCGTCGGTGAAGCAGGGACGGAAGATCCACAGCGAGCTGGATCGCTCCACGCTCCTGCCGGCGTCCGTGAACCAGATGATCAGCGCGGGCGAGGAGTCCGGAAAGCTCTCCGAGGTGCTCCAGGAGATATCGGAGTACTACGCGGGCGTGCTGCGCAATGCCCTCAAGACGCTGACCAGCATGATCGAGCCGCTGCTGATCGTCGTCATGGGAAGCGTCGTCGGCTTCATCGCCATGGCCATCATCCTTCCGATCTTCAAGATGAGCTCGATCGTCTCGGGCTGAGGTGCTGCATGCGAATCACGAACCCATGTCCGGACCGCACCGCGCGACGCGGCTTCACCCTGATCGAATCGGCCGTGGCCACCGTCATCGTGGCCACCGGGGTGCTCGGAATGGTCGCGGCGCAGCAGGCGTGGCATCGCCAGAACGCTTGGGCGGAGCGGGCCGCGATCGGTGCCCGGCTGGGCAACGAGATCCGCGAGCTGACCTTCGATCTGCCGCGGCACGATCCCGTCACCGGGGCCGGAACCTGGGGACCGGAGTCGAACGAAGTGTTGCTGGCCGACTACGACGACCTCGACGACTTCGACGGCGCCGTCTTCTCCGATTCGGCCGGCAATGGTCCGGTCAACGCGATCCGCCGGTCCGTTCCCGGCATGTCGGGATGGATCCAGGAGGTCCGCGTGCACAACATCGATCCCGGGAACGTGAACGTCGACGTGGCGGATGCCGCATCGGACCTGATGCGGGTCGAGGTGCACGTCCGCTGGCGGGAATCCGCCGGGACCGAGCCGGTGTCCGTCACCCGCGTCGACTGGATCGCGCCAAATTGAAACGGAGGCCACCCATGCTTCGGACCGATGATGCACGCGTTTCCCGCCGCGGGGTGGCAACCGTGCTCGCGATGATGTTCCTCGTCCTGTTCGGCGCGCTCGCCGCAACCATGGCGGTCGTGGCGCAGGGCAACGTGCGGACGGCCCATTCCGCGCTGCGCGTGTCCCGCAGCCTCTCCGCGGCCGAGAGCGGGCTGGTGTTCGCGCGCCGTCGACTGGCCAGGGAAGCCTCCCGGTTCGTCGTCGAGAAGGGGGTCATCGACTCGGCGTTCGGCGCAGCGCTCTGGTTCGGCACCACCACGTCAGAGGACGGCGTCGTGACCGTCCTTGAGCCGTCGGGCTACGTGGTGCCGTCGGCATCCGGCGTCGGGCTCATGCACGCGGTGCACGATGCCCACCGCTTCCAGGACGACTATCCGCGGCTGCTCGACGACGGGATCGAGGTTCCGCTGCAGCTCGACGAGGATGCGGGGGCCATCATGGTTCCGCCGGTGCGTCTCGGCGACGAGGACACCGATCCGTACTTCCTGCTCCGCTATGAACCGCTGGCCGACGGACGATTCGTCCGGGTCACCAGCCAGGGGGTCGACGGCGCGATTCGCCGCACGCTCCAGATGGACTTCCGTCTCGACAAGCGAATCGAATACGCGGTGCTGAGTCCGAATCGAATCATGATCGGCAAGAATGTCCTCGTCGAAGGGCCGATCGGTTCCCTCTTCGGAATCGCCGACGGTGAACTGTCGACCGAGAACGGCGATCCGCTGGTGCTGCGGAGCGACTTCTACGACCTCGAGTCCGAGACGCTCGACGCCCGGCTTGACACCTTCTACGAGCAGCTGGCCATCTGGGACGCCGACGGAGACAATCGGCTGCGTCCCAATCATCCGGTCGAGTCAGAGGGGCTCGTGGGATTTCCCGAACTGCAGGACTGGGACGGCGACGAGTACATCGACGACTTCGATCTCTTTCTCAACACGTTCGACCAGGACGGCGACGGCAGGGTGGTCTACGACGACGCCCTCGCCGAGGCGGCGGGGTACGCCGGGATGACCGAGGAGTTCTCGATCGACGGACAGCTGGCCAACCTCATCGACGCCGCGATTCCGGATCGCGACGGCGACGGCGTCGTGACGTCGACGGGAACCGACCGGGCGCTGGGCTATCGCGACGGCATGCTGGACGCCCGGGACTTCTATGCGAAGGTCCACGGTCGACTGGCCTTTGCCGTCTCGCAGGAGGCGTGGGAGTCGTCCCACGGCGGCGGCTGGCAGTCGCTGGTCCGCGGGCCGGTCCGCGCGTGGGAGTCCGAGGCGCCTTCGAACTTCGAAGTGGGGGAGCCGGAGCTCGTCGAAGTCACGACCGACATGTTCCTCAATGCGACCGGCTGGTTCGAGATCCGTTCGCAGGTGGGAACATCCTTCGGAGATGCCACGTCGGGTCAGGTGGCAGCCAATCTGAACGGTGACGACGGTGCGGAGTACGTGGCCGCGGCGGACTCGCAGCACGAGCCCGTGCCCTTCGGTTCGGCGGGAGCCTACGACTGGTACCGGCGTCCGGTGTACCGCGGCATGCGCTTCGAGAACGTTCGCATCCCGGCGGGAACCAACGCCCTCTTCGAAGGGTGCCGCTTCGTCGGCGTCACGTGGGTCGAGACGGAGACCGACTGCGACGATCCCAACTGGAACTACACCGGCTCCGTCGAGCCCGACGGCAACGGATGGTTCCAGCCCCGGTTCCCCTTGATGACCGCGGCCGGAGGCGACGGTGATCTCGATGACACTCGCGCGGTGTCGAACAGCATCCGCTTCCACGACTGCACCTTCCTGGGCTCGCTCTGCGGAGACCGTCCCGATGCATTCACGCACTGGCGGAACAAGATCCAGCTGACGGGCAGCACCCGGTTCTACGTCGATCCGTCGGATCCGGACCTGTTGACGCAGCCCGACGCGGACGGACTGTCCGAGGAACTGCTCGCGATGGGGGACGAGGCCCGTGCGGAACTGGCGAAGAGTTCCATCCTCATGCCCGGATGGTCCGTGGACGTGGGCAACTTCGACAACCTCGGCGAAGCCAGGGTGAAGCTCACCGGGATCATCGTGGCCGGCGTCATGGACATCCGCGGGACGGCGGTGGTGGACGGGACCCTGATGATGACCTTCCGTCCCACGGTCGGAGAGGGACCGCTGTACTACGGGGGGGCCGCCGACGCCTTCAACACCACCATCGGCTACTTCGGTCCCGGGGACGGCGACGGCGAAGGATCCGATCCCACCGATCCCGCCTTTCCCGGGTTCGGCGAGATCGTGCTCCGCTACGACGACCAGGCCAGTCTGCCCGACGGCATTCCGTGGCCGATCACCCTCGAGCCCGAGCCGGGAACCTACTGGGAAGGAGGTTCGCTCTGAACCGACGCGCGTTCAACCTGGTCGAAGTGATGATCGCCACGACGCTGACCGCCGTGCTGCTGGTGGCGGTGATGGTGTCGCTCCGGGCGTCCTTTCACGCGTACCGCGAGACCACCGAGTCGGCTTCGACCGCGGTGGTGGGCCGCATCGTCATGGAACGCCTGCAGGCTCTCATCCGCAACGGCATCGATTTCGCACCGTATCCCGGCACCCTGTCCGACGCGGTGGTGGAAAGCGATGCGCTGGAGATCCAGCGGCCGGACGGGACGTGGGTCGTGATCCGCTGGAACCCCGCCACGGGGACCCTGCACTGGGAGGACGACGGAGCGGATTGGACCCTGCTCGAAGGTGTCACCCAGCGGCCGGCGGGGGCGGCTTCGAACGTGTCGCCCTTCGCCCTCGAGTTCCACCGGGGCCGGCATCTGCATCGGGCCACGATCGATCTCTGTGTGATACCCGATGACGTCCGAGGACTGGACATCGAGGGCGTCGGGTCGCCGGAGCTGCGCCTGATCGGCTCGGCGATGCCGCGGAACATGGCCTGGAAACCGTAGGCCGCCGGGCCGACTCCCGGATACCATCCGGTCATGCGAACCGACTTCCAATCCCGCATCGCCGTGCAGCGGCGGTTCCGAGCCCGGCACGCCGTCGTCATCGAGGGTGTGGAGGAGGAGCTTCACGAGCACGACTGGCATGTGCAGGTCGAGGTCAGCGGGGCACTGGACGAGGAAGGGCTCCTCATCGACTTCCATCTGCTCGAGCGGGTGCTCGACGACGTCCTGCGTCCCTTCGTGGACGGCTGCTTCAACGGCACGCCGCCATTCGACACCCTCAATCCTTCGGCGGAGTCGATCGCCCGGCACATCATCGAGACCATCGTCCACGAGGCGCTGCCCGCTTCCGCCCGCCGTCGCATCGAATGGGGACGGGCCACCATCGAAGAGGCGCCCGGTTGCCACGCAACCTGTTTCGCCGTCGCGGCGGAGGAGAAGACGGAATGACTGGACAGGCTCCGCTGATGCTTTCGGTTTCCGGTGCCCGCGGCATCGTCGGGGAGACGATGACGCCGGAGATCGCGGCCAGATTCGCATGGGCCTTCGGGACCAGGCTGGTCGTGGATCGTGAGACGCCTCCCACGGTGTGTCTGGGGCGCGACAGTCGCGCATCTGGGGCGGCGCTGGCCCAGGGGGCGGCCAACGGACTGATGGCCGCGGGGTGCGACGTGATCGATCTTGGCGTCGTCGCCACCCCCACGACCGGACTGATGGTCACCGCCACGGCGTCGGCCGGCGGCATCATGATCACCGCTTCGCACAACCCCAATCCGTGGAACGGACTGAAGTGCATCGACGGGGGCGGGTCCGCTCCGCCGGCGGCGGACGCCGCGGCGGTCATCGACGCCTTCCACGCCGCCGGAGAATCGCTGCCGGACATCGATCCGGATCGATTCATGGCCATGGAGTCGCGTGGAGACGACACGCACATCGCGCGCATCCTCGGTCAGGTGGATCCCGTACCCATCCGGGATCGCGGCTTCAGCGTGGTCCTCGATTCGGTGAACGGAGCGGGGTGCCGCAGCGGCCTGAAGCTGCTGGAGCTGCTCGGCTGCGACGTCCTGCATCTGAACGGCGATCCCACCGGGGAGTTCGCCCATACGCCCGAACCCAAGGAAACCAATCTCGGCACGCTGATGGAAGTGACCGCGGAGTCCGACGCGGTGCTCGGTTTCGCCCAGGATCCCGATGCGGACCGGCTCGCCATCGTCGACGGCGACGGCCGGTACATCGGGGAGGAATACACGCTCGCTCTGGCGACGGACTACATCCTGCGCCGCCACGATCCGGCGGCGGGGCCTCCGGTGGTCGCCGCCAATCTCTCCACCAGTCGCATGGTCGACGATCTGGCCGCCCGGTGGGGAGGTCGAGTCGTCCGCTCGGCCGTCGGCGAGGCGAACGTCGTGGAAGCAATGCGGAGCACGGGTGCGGTCATCGGCGGGGAGGGCAACGGCGGGGTGATTCATCCCGGGGTGTGCTTCATCCGCGACAGCCTCGGAGCCATGGCGATGGTGCTGGCCTCGATGGCCGAGGCCGGTGCTTCGCTGGCCGAACTCGTCGGTGCGATCCCCTCGTATGCGATGGTCAAGCGATCCTGTTCGCTGCCGGGCTCGGGGGGGAGCGAAGCGGTGGCGCCGGTGCTGGAACGGGTCCGGTCGCACTTCAGCGAGGCGACGATCGACGCCAGCGACGGCGTCCGGATCGACATCGAGGATCGATGGGTCCACGTCCGAGCCAGCAATACCGAGCCGATCGCACGGATCATCGCCGAGGCGCCGCGGGCAGAGCAGGCCGAGGAGCTGATCGCCACCGTGTCCGAACTTGCCGGTTGGACGCTCGACTAGGACTTGGGTTCGTGCACGGTTGTGTCGTACGGGGACGAACTGCAGTCGATGTGGGCGACGAAGATGTCGTCCTGGTGCGCCCGCACCATGGGCCAGAGGACCGTCCGGTCCGATTCGGGCAGATCGAGCTGGTCGATGTCCTCCGGAGCGATCCATTCCAGGATCCCCTCCTCGAACTCGTAGACGGGAATCTCGTCCGGGTGGATCACTCGGGTGATCCGGAAGCAGAACAGCAGCCAGTGTCCGGTTCCCTCGTACCCGGCTTCGGAGATCATTCCGATGAACTTGATGTCGGCCGGATCGATGTCGAGCCCGGCCTCCTCTTGAACCTCCCGGCGAGCGCAGGCGTGCGGACTCTCGCCGATGCCGATCTCCAGCTTGCCTCCGATGGGGGAGTACATGTCCGCGTTGGGCTGCTTGCGACGGTGCAGCATGAGCAGTCTTCCGTCCGGATCCTCGAGGTAGCAGAGGACCGCGATGCGGTAGGGCAACTGGTTCGCGTCAGCATTCAGCACGGTTGAAGGATCGAGTGGTTGTGACATCAGTGGTTTGCTCCCGCGTGGCTGATGATCGCATGCATCTCGGCGACGGCGGCTCCGAATCCGGTGAAGATCGACCGACTCACGATGCTGTGTCCAATGTGGAGTTCGTCCAGACCATCGAGCGCCGCGACAGGAGCCACGTTCCGGTAGTTGAGGGCGTGCCCCGCATTGAACCGCATGCCCGCCGCGAGGACCGCACGGCCGGCGGCGGCCACGGTCTCCAATGCGGCCTCGATCGCGGGGTCGTCCCCCGATGCGTGGGCGTGGGCCCAGGGGCCGGTGTGGATTTCGCAGACGGCGAAGCCGCATTCGGCCGCGGCCGCGACCTGCTCCGGCTCGGCGTCGATGAACGCGCTGACGGGGATGCCGCCATCGTTCAGCCGCCGTACGACATCCGCGAGGTGCTGCCGGTTGCCGGCGACGTCCAGGCCGCCTTCCGTGGTGATCTCCAGTCGGCCCTCTGGCACCAGCATGGCCATGCAGGGCGTGGTCTCCAGCGCGATCCCGACCATCTCGTCGGTGGCCGCCATCTCGAGGTTGAGCCGTTCGGCGACCCCTTTCAGACGTCGGAGGTCATGGTCCTGGATGTGCCGGCGATCCTCGCGAAGATGGACGGTGATGCCGGCCGCCCCGGCCTTCTGGGCGTCGATGGCCGCCTGCAGGGGGTCCGGCTCGTCGATTCGACGGGCCTGCCGGACGGTGGCGACATGGTCGATGTTCACGCAGAGCTTGGCCATCGATCGAAACCTCGTGCGACGCGGAAGGGGGTGATGATCTCCCACATGCCGGTAGTGGGGGGCAGGAGTATACTCCCTCGGGGCATTCGACCGATGCAGGTTCTTGCATGAACGACTTTGAACGCAAGCATTCGCAGTTGCACGACGATCTTCTCACCCAGGGGGAGCGGGTGGTCGAGATGGCCCTTCAGGCCTGTATCGCCTTTTTCGAGCGGGACGAGACCAAGGCGGCCACGGTCATCGAGCAGGACACCCTGATCGATCAGGTGGACGTCGACATCGAGCGGGCCTCCATCAAGCTCCTGCTCCTGCGCCCCGGAACGGAATACGATCTCCGCTCCGTCCTGACCATCGTCAAGATCAACAACGAACTGGAACGCATCGCCGATGGCGCGGTCTCCGTCGCCGAGCATCTGCCTCCCGAGGAGGTGCAGCCGGCGATCATCGGCACGTACAAGGTGATGGCCAACAGCGTGATCGGAATGATCCGCGATGCCAACCAGGCGATGCGCAGTCGCGACACCGAACTCGCCCAGCGGGTGCTTGCATTTGACGACACCGTGGATCAGTTCAAGCTGCAACTGATGGAGGACGCCCAGCGAAAGCTCGCCTCCGGTGAGTACGAGGTGCCCGTGGCGATGAGCCTGCTCGACTTCACCCGGGTCCTCGAACGGATGGCCGACCACTGCACCAACATCTGCGAACAGCTGATCTACCTGGAGACGGGCAAGGTGGTCCGACATCTCTCGTCGGGGTGGTCCCAACCGTCCCTGCCGGATTCCTGAGCGGCCCATGAGCAATCGACTGGCGAAGATCCGAGAACTCCTCGATGCGCACGAGCAGTCCCATCTGCTCGCGGACTGGGATCGCCTCGACGAAGCGGGGCGGGACGGTCTGCTGAACCAGCTGCAGCTGTTGCCGTGGGAGACGGTCGACGTGGTCCGCGACTCGATCCGGCACCGGGTCGAATCCAATCCGCCGCCCTCCGATCTGGAGCCGCCCCACACCTGCGGTCCGACCGACGGGGACTTCTTCGCCCGCGGTGCCGAGGTCGTCGCGGACGGTCGGGTGGCGGCGTTCACGGTCGCGGGAGGGCAGGGCACCCGCCTCGGATGGAACGGACCCAAGGGGACCTATCCGGCGACTCCCATCAGCGGCAAGCCGCTGTTCGCGATCTTTGCCGAGCAGCTTCGGGCCGCACAGCGACGCTACGGCGTGATCATCCCTTGGTACATCATGACGAGCCCCCTCAACGACGCCGCCACGCGGGCCTTCTTCCTGGACAACAAGTGCTTCGGTCTGCACCGCAGCAACATCATGATGTTTCCCCAGGGGACCATGCCCAGCTTCGACGCCCGAACGGGCGACCTGATGCTGGCCGGTCCCGGTGTGGTCGCGGAGAGTCCGGACGGACACGGCGGTGCGCTGGATGCGATGGCCCGCAGCGGGGCCCTGGCGGACATGGAGTCACGGGGGATCACCGTCGTGAGTGCATTCCAGGTCGACAACCCCCTCGTGCGGGTGATCGACGAGTGCTTCGTGGGCATGCACGAGAGCAACGAGCATTCCTCGGCGGAGGTCTCCAGCAAGATGGTGGCGAAGGAGCATCCCACGGAGCCGGTGGGCGTGTTCTGTCGGGTGGATGGTCGTACGCATGTCGTGGAGTACTCCGATCTGCCGCCGGAGCTGGCCGACGCCCGGAACGAGGACGGATCCCTCCGATTCGGAGCCGCCAGCATCGCCGTCCATCTCTATTCGGTTCCGTTCGTCTCTCGTCTCACCGGGCCCGAGGGGACACCGCTTCCCTGGCACCGTGCCCTCAAGAAATCGCCGCGATGGGATCCCGCGGCCGGCACGCTGGTCGAGCCGTCGGAGCCCAATGTCATCAAGCTCGAGCGGTTCATCTTCGACATCATTCCCCGGGCGGAACGCTCAGCCATCCTGGGGACGGAACGTGCCCACGAGTTCGCCCCGATCAAGAATGCGACCGGTTCGGACTCGATCCGGACCTCGCAGCAGATCCAGAGCGATCTGTACGGTGAATGGCTGGAGGGCCGGGGCGTCGAGATTCCGAGGGACGAAGCCGGTCGGGTCGACGCCCGGCTCGAGATCGGACCGTTGACCGCCATGCGACCCGACGATCTCGCCGGACTCGAGCTCCCCCGGGCGGTCGAGCCCGGCGGCTCGCTTCTGCTGTGACCGCTACACTGGCCGCATGATCTCTCGCCAGACCCTTCTGAAGCCGCGTTCGCTGCTCGTCATCCTCGGCGTGGTGGCGATCCTCGTCTGCATGTGGTTCGTCATGCGGGCGTGGCACGCCGAATCGCATCAGGTCGAGATGTACGTACGGGGGGCGCTGGCCGACTACGGTCCGCTGCTGCTCTTCCTGCTGCTGATGGCCTCGGGTGTGGGTGTCTCCCTCGGAGAGGATGTCTTCATCATCCCGGCGGGGTACCTCATGGGGCAGGGGATCATGCCCGTGGGCTGGACCATTCTCGCGGCCTACCTCGGGGTGATCATGGCGGACACCCTGTGGCTGCTGGTCTGCAAGACCTTGTCGCGCCGGATCCTGAACATCCGGATGTTCCGGCGACTCATGCATCCACGTCGCATCCTCGAGATCAAGTACCAGTTCGAGCAGTACGGAGTCTGGGTGATCGTGATCAGCCGGTTCATTCCCGCCAGCCGGACCACGGTGATCACCGCCGCCGGCATCGCCAAGATGAGCACCTGGAAGTTCCTCCTGGCCGAGACGATCAGCGCGATTCCGACCGTGGTGTGTCAGTTGGGCATCGGCTGGTTGGCGGCCAAGGCCATCGGAACCGGACCCGAGGCCCGGCACATCCGGCTGGCCATCACCATCGGCCTGGGAGTGCTGCTGGTGGTTGGACTCATCTGGTGGTGGCGCCGTTCCCGTCGGGCCGAGGGCCCCCGGCCCCGTGCGAAGATGTCGTGGCTCCTCGAAGCAACCGGTCGTCGCGCTCCCTCGCAGGAGCACTGATCCCGCATGCTGGAACTGCTGCACCAATACGGGCCGGTCTACGGACCCTTCATCCAATTCCTGCTGCTGATGTGCAGCGGCGTCGGCATCGCCATCGGTGAGGACGTCGTCAACATCCCCGCGGGCATCCTCGTCGCCGAAGGCGACATGGTCCTCTGGTCGGCCCTGCTGGCGGGCTACCTCGGCGTGGTCTGCAGTGACTGCCTGTGGTTCCTCATCGTCTCCCGCTTCGGAGTGCATCTGTTCCGGATCAAGTGGTTCAAACGCCTGCTGCATCCGCGCCGGCTCCTGCGGGCGAAGTACCAGGTCGATCGGCGCGGGGCATGGTTCATCGTGCTGGCCAGATTCATCCCCGCCAGCCGGACCTCGGCGATCACCGTCGCCGCGATGCTCCATCTGCCGTTCTGGAAGTTCCTGCTGGCCACCGCTACCTGCGTCCTCATCACCACTCCGATGCAGATCGGATTCGGGTACCTCATCGGACTGGGGCTCACCAGCCGGGACACCTTCGGGGCGATCCAGTGGCTGATCGGGCTTTCCCTGCTGGCCGCGGTGCTCGTCGTGGTGTTCTGGGCCTGGCGGCGCAGCCGCCGCAGCGGGGCCACGCTCCCCCGGGCCAAGGCCCGCTGGCTGCGTCAGTTCAGAAGCGGGGCCCGCTGACCCGAAATGCCCGGTCCCGGTCGGGATCGGCGCCTGCACCGTATACTTGATGTCTTTCCGGGTCCCGGGATCGACCGGGCCGACGTGGGAGGTACTCCATGCGTGCAATCGTCACGGGACAGATCGGAATCGACAAGAAGCCCTACCTGCAGGCCGTGGCCGATCTCGGCGGCGAGCGGGGCAAGACCCTGCCGCTCTACAACGTGGGCAACATGATGTACGAGGAGGGGCCGGACATCCGTCCCGGACGCATCCTCGACCTGCCCCTGAGCCGACTGGCATCGCTGCGCCGGGCGGCCTTCAAGGACATCATCGCCCAGACCGCGCCGGTGGGAGATCATCCCGACATCATGGTGAACACCCATGCCACCTTCCGGTGGCGGCACGGTCTGTTCAGCGCCTTCGACTTCGATCAGATGAACACGCTGGCACCCAACATGTTCATCTGCCTGCTCGACAACGTCGAGGTGGTGCACCATCGTCTTCACGAGGAGCACGACATCGACGCGACGCTCAAGGACTGCATGGTCTGGCGCGAGGAGGAGATCATCGTCACCGAGCTGCTCGCCCACGCAATGGGATGCCACAACGACTTCTACATCCTCAGTCGCGGTCGGCATCAGGACACGGTCGAGACCGCCCTGCGACTCGTGACGCGCCCCGAGATGCGGAAGGTCTACCCCAGCTTCCCGATGAGCCATGTCATGGACATGCCCGACGTGCTGGCCGAGATCGAATCCTTCCGGGCCGAGCTGGCGAAGCACTTCATCACCTTCGATCCCGCGGATGTCGACGAGAAGCTGCTCCTGGACAACGGAATCGCCGCGGCGAAGGAAGGGCGGGACTGGATCGAGGTCGAGCCCCACGCCTTCGGTGGTCGCAAGAGCGAGGAGATGATCCGGGTCAACGTCCGCGAGATCCTGGACATCGCCGGCGACGTCGACGGTCAGATTTACATGCGGGACTTCAAGCTCATCGACCAGTCCGACATGATCGTGTCGCTGGTCCCCGAACTGGCGGGTGGAATTCCGGGCCTCTCCAGCGGCGTGGAGCGTGAGCTGCATCACGCTTTCGAACACACCAAGGAGGTCTACGTGGTGTGGAAGCCCAAGAAGAACCCATCTCCGTTCATCACGGAGACAGCCACCAAGATCTTCACCAGCGTGGACGAGGCGCTGTCCTACTTCGAGAACGAGGGCATGTTCGCCCCCGGCGATCTCTTCGGGCACTGATCGGTTCCCACGTCATGCCTCGCTACAAGCTCACGGTCGCCTACGAGGGCACGCACTTCCACGGCTGGCAGAAGCAGCACCCCCCCGACTCGGAACCGCTGCGGACCGTCCAGGGCGAACTCGAAGCGGCGGTGCACGAGGTGGTGCGTCAGGAGGTGCACGTGCTGGGCGCGTCCCGGACCGATGCCGGTGTGCACGCCCACGGACAGGTCGCCGCCTTCAACTGCGACGCGGAGTTCGAACCCGAGCGGCTGCGTGATGCCGTCAGTTCACGGCTTCCCGAGGATGTGCAGGTCCTCGATGCTGCGGTGGTCCCCCGCGAGTTCGATCCCATCCAGGATTGCGTGAGCAAGGGATACCGCTACCGGCTCGCCTACGCCCGACGGCGCCCCGCCAGTCGTCCGCTCTTCGATCGCCGGGTGCTCACCTGGACTCCGTACGAGCTGGACGTGCCGCGCATGCACGAGGCGGCGGCGCACCTGATCGGTGAGCACGACTTCGCGAGCTTCACGCGGGTCAATCACGGACGAGAGACGACGGTGCGGACCATCGATGCCTGCACCGTGGTGGAGGACGGCGTCGACTGCTGCCGGATCGACGTGAGCGGGAACGGGTTCCTCTACAACATGGTCCGGATCATCGCGGGTACGCTGCTGGAGGTCGGTCGCGGACGCATCGATCCCGACGCGATCCCGACCATTCTCGAGCGGGCCGACCGGGCCGTGGCCGGTCCGACTCTGCCGCCTGAGGGCTTGTGTCTCATGTGGATCGACTACGGCGAAGCCTGACCGCCTCGCACCGGATTCCGCATGCATCCCGGTTCTTCGATCCGCCTTCCGATCCTGCTTCTGTCCGCGGCGTTCGCGGCCGCGGAGCCTCCGGTCGATGCGCCCACCTTCGCCGAACTGCGGGTGGTTGAACTTGATCGCTGGAGCGATGGACTGGCGCTGCCGGGAGCGTCCGAGGGATCGGAACTCATCTACGACGCCACGCAGGTCCTGACCCAGATCGCGACCGGTCTGCTGGTCCGCGGCGACCGGGGTGGAGTGCCTTCCAGCGGGGCGACCATGGCCGGGGCGGCGTTGGCGGACGGAGTGGATGTCATCCGACGGCAACTCGAGTTGCTCGATGATCCCTCGATCCCCGAGACGAACCGGGCTTCGGCCCGGTTGTCCCTTCGACGCTTTCTGGGTGAAGCCCGTCGGCGACTCGCCACGCTGGTGATTCCGGATCCCGATCGTCTGGACGTGCAACTGGCCGAACTGTTGGAACCGCTGGTGGAGGCGATACGTCATCTGACCGGCGCCACGGTGCCGGGCGGATGGTGGAACGAGGTCGGGCCGGACGAGCCGGATGATGCGTGGTCCCGCCTGCGCGCCAGGCTCGATGCTGTCGGGTGGCTCAACACGGCCGCCCGAAATCGCGTCCTCGAGCGCGTGGATGCGGTCGCAAGGGATCCCGCTCAGGCGGAGGCCATCGGAGCACTGGTTCTGGTCGTCGATGCCATCGACGCGTTGCATGGACAGCCGGAGGGGCGATCGCGCGCCGTCGTGCTGGGGCGACGCTTCGAGGATCTCGTCCTGTTCCGCGAGCGTGGGCTGCCCGCGGGCCCGGCCTTGATCGAGGTCGCACGGGTCGTCGATCGCATGGCCCGCGTCCGGACGATCCGCACCCCGGAATCGCTTCCTCGGAACGCACGTCGGGTCCATGCGACGATCCGCCGGTCGTACGATCGGGCCGAGCGCGACATGGTCGAGCAGTTGCCCGCGCTGGTCGCCTCGGCCGCCCCCCGCACCGACCCCTCGCTCGTGGCCGCAATCCGCGCCCACTCGTCCCCCCTGGAACGGATGCTGCTTCTGGGTGAGAGCGCCGGATGGTCCAATGCGGTACGCACGATCGATCCCGGGGCCGGTCCGCTGCTGGACCGGCGGCTGGGAGTGCTGCGCCGCGCGCTCGGTGTCGATGCCTCCGAATCCGACGCGTCGGCCGCCATGGATTCGATGCGGACGATCGGAGAGGCCCTCACCCTGCTGCGTCCGCTTGCCAACGAGGAGGCCCTGACGGATGCCGATCCGGAACGCGATCAATTGTTGGCGGGGACCGCGCGGGCTCTGTCCGACGATCTCGACCGGCTGCGGCGTGAACTGGTCCGGGAGATCGTCGCCGAGTCACCGGCCCAGGATGCGGCATTCGATCTCCGTCTGCGTCGCCGTCTGCTGGATCGGGTGGATCGCTTTCGGGCGGTCACGGCCCACGATGATGCATGGTCCGGAATCGAAGGATGGTCGGGTTGGTACGTCGCACCTGATCTGGTGGAACGGATCGAGGATCGGATCGCCACTCGACTACGAATTGCCGCCACGGCGCTGCAGCAGGACGAACCCCGGGTCGCCCGTCGGCAACTGGACAGGGTGGACCGGGATCTGTCGCTGGGTGAACTTCTGGCCCGTCTGGTCGCCTCGCGACCGGAAGGGACTCCGGACGGAACGTCGGCGGCGGTGCTGGTGGGACGTTTGGCGGTGCCGCCGCGTCCGGAAGCCTGGATGGTCGAGCATCGCGACTCCATGGCCCGACTGGCCCGCTTCTTGCTCGAATCCGACGCCGCTCTGGCCGACGGACGGATCGAAGATGCGGAGTGGTTCGAGGATCGTGCCGCCACGGTCGTCCGGGATCTGACGACTCGGCTCGATGGACGCTGAGTGGTATGCTCTTCGTTCCATGGCCCGCATCGCCGTCTTCGGCCCCCATCCAGACGATCAGGAACTCGGCATGGGCGGAACGATCGCCCGTCTCGCCGAACAGGGGCACGATGTGCTTCTCGTGGACATGACCGACGGAGAGCCCACGCCGCACGGTGATCCCGTCACCCGGGCCCGCGAGTCGGCCCGGGCCGCCGAGATCCTCGGCGTCCGCCGCGAGCAACTCGGTCTCACCAATCGGCAGGTCGTGCACTCGATCGAGGCACGGCATCTGGTTGCCGGTGCGATACGTCGGCATCAGGCGCAGATCGTGTTCGCGCCCTACTTCGAGGATGCGCATCCGGACCACGTCGCCACCACCCGGATCGTGGAGGACGCCCGCTTCGATGCCAAGCTCACGCAGATCGATCTGCCCGGCGAACCGATCTATCCGACCTGGTTCTTCTACTACTACTGCACCCACCTTCGTCATGTGCCTTCCCCGTCGTTCATCATGGACATCACGGAGCAGATGCAGCGCAAGTGGGATTCCATCCTGGCCTACGAGAGTCAGTTCGTGGTTCCGGAGAAGAATCGGGGCATCATCGACTGGATGAAGGCATCCGCGACCTTCTACGGCAGTCGGATCCGGACCGGCGGCGGGGAGCCGTTCTTCACCCGCGAGCCGCTGGGCCTGGGAGGATTCGAGGTCGTGTGCGGCCTCGGTGCCTCGACATGACGCCCGAACTGCGGATCAAGCGACTGAATGATCACGCCCGGATTCCCGCCTACCAGACGGCCGGAGCGGCCGGGATGGATCTTCATGCGGCCATCGAGCACCCGATCGTCGTCGATCGGGGCGACATCGTGCCGATTCCGCTGGGATTCGCAATGGCGATTCCGGAGGGCTACGAAGCGCAGATCCGTCCCCGCAGCGGACTGGCCAGCCGTCACGGCATCACCCTGCCCAACGCTCCGGGCACCATCGACTGCGACTACCGGGGGGAGGTGGTGGTTCCGCTGGTCAATCTGGGACGGGACGTCTTCACCGTCGAACCGGGCATGCGGATCGCGCAGATGGTGATCGCACCGGTCAGCCGGGTGGATGTCGTGGAGTCGGATGAACTGGATTCGACGGAGCGGGGGGCCGGTGGATTCGGCTCCACGGGACGTTGATCAGACCCGCTCGCGCAGGCGTGAGAGCCCGGCGCAGTCGGTTTCGAACTTGTTGTTCGGTTCCGACTGGAGCACCCGATCGAGGTTGCGGAGGATCTCGCGGGTGTGGTCGATGGCGTTGTCGATCGCACTGTGCCCGGTGACCGATCGCATCGGATCGGTGGTTCCCTGTTCGGTGTGGTACTGCTCTGTTCGTGTTCGATTCTTCATGAGTCGGTTCAGGAGTGCTTCCGCCTGATGACGCATTCGCAGACAGGCCCCGATATCGGGTTCAGTCTGGATGTCGTGCGGTGCGATCACACCTTCTCCTTGCAAGCAAGCCGTATGGACACTGGATGATCGGTCCGGTGACGTATCCGACTTGCATTTTCGTGATCCCACCCTGCGAAGAGAACCGACCGGGGTCCGATAGTAATTCGAATGCCGCTCAGATTCGTTCGTTTCGTCCGAGCCGGGTGATGCCGAGTGAGACGAGGAAGCCGATCAGCAGCAGGCCAAGGGAGCCCAGTACGACACCCGGTGAAGGTTCGAACGCCTCCAGTGGCCAACGTGAAGGCTTGACGGCCTCCGCCTGGGCGGTGGTCTCGATCAGTTGACCGCGGATGCTGTCTCCCACGACCGGTGCTCGGGTTTCGCGGAATGGCCAGAGGCCAAATACGGCTCCAATCAACAATCCAAGCAGGACCCCCAGCGTGGCCGAGCGGGCCCGAACCAGCAGTTTTGAGACGAGGTTGCTGATTACCACCACCCCGATGACCACCCCGATTCCCACGGGCAGGACCACGGAGAGCACCGATTCGAACTCGCTGCGGCGAATGCCGTCGATGGCGTCGAGAATGACGACGTACTGTCCCAGCACCAGCACCAGATACATGCCGGAGACCCCCGGGAGAACCATGGCCGAGCCGGCGGCAATGCCGGTGACGATCAGCATGGGGACGCTGCCTTCGGTGGTGGCCAATCCTCCAGGGGCGGATTCCAGCAGCGCGAGAATGATCATGGCGAGAAGTCCGCCGCCGATGCCGCAGATCGCCTGCGAATTGAGCGGTCGCACCATGGACCACAGCAGCGGGACGCCGCCCAGGGTCAATCCGATGAAGAGGCTGTACATCATCCAGCGGTGATCGACGACGAGGGTTCGCATGGTGCCGGCACCGACCACCACGGTGATCAGGGCGCTGGCCACGATGATGCCCAGCATTACGATCGCAGTGCGACGGAACCGCAGGGTCGAGATTTCGGCGACCGCGTTCACGAAATGGCCGTACACCCCAGTTGCCACCAGCATGGTTCCGCCTGAGACCCCCGGAACCAGATTCGCCAGGCCCATCAGGATGCCGCCGAAGCAGCCTCGCACCATGGTGCCGGTGCGGACGGTCTGATCGTGGGACGGGGGTGAAGGAGGAGTGGTCATGGAGGCTCGGCGGAAAAGGGCTCGGGGCTACGATACCACCGCGTTCGGTGATACGTCCTCGTGCCTCCATCGGTCACGCCGTGCGGTCCGGCTGCACCGGTTTCCGATGAAGATTCCCCGTCTCTCCGGCCGATGCTACGAACTGGTCATGATGGCTTCGGCCATCCCACCAGGTCAGGAAGACGCCCCGGGCTACCAATCCGGGGCGTCTTCTTTTCGGCTTGCCAAGCCGAGCCGAACCCGTGAACATGGGGGTATGGATCACGAAACGCCCCGTGGCACCCGACTGCCCAATGCACGCCAGACGCCGCGATTCGCCGGCGTGACGACCTTCTGCCGCTTCCCCCAGCTCGATGACGCGTCGACCGACGTGGATGTCCTGGATTGGGTCGTCTACGGGATTCCCTACGACGGCGGGGTGACGTTCAGGCCCGGGGCCCGCTTCGGTCCCCGTGCCGTCCGGGAGGCGTCCCAGTACGTCAAGCCCTACCACCTCGAACTGGATGTCGACATCGCCGCCGTTCTGCACATGGCCGATGCGGGTGATGCTCCGGTTCGTCCGTACTCCACGCAGGAGACCCTGGAGGGAGCGGCGGCATTCGCCGCCACGCTGGGCAATCCCGATCGGACCAAGTTGCTCGCCGTCGGCGGTGACCACTCGATCGCCTATGCGAACATCAAGGCCACCTGGGAGCGACGGGGTCGTCCCGACGGTGGTCTGCCGCTGCTCCACTTCGACGCCCATCTGGATACCGCTGATGTGGTATGGGACGAGAAGTGGACCCACGCCTCGCCCTTCATCCGGGCCATCGAGGATGGCCTGATCAATCCGCGCAAGATGCTCAGCGTGGGGATCCGCGGGCCGCTCAACACCCCCCGCGACCTCGACTACGGAACGGAGCAGGGCATCCGCATCATCACCGCCCGCCAATGGGAGAACGGTGAGGGGGCCGAACGCATGGACGCCTTCCTGACCGAACTCGGTGAGGAGGAGGCGTACCTCACCTTCGACATCGACTGCGTCGATCCCGCCTTTGCGCCCGGTACCGGCACGCCGTGTCCGGGCGGCTTCTCGAGCAATGAGGCACTGGAACTGGTTCGTCGGTGTGCAGGCATACGACTGGCGGGGGCCGATCTGGTGGAGGTGCTGCCGGATCGCGATCCGACCGAAGCCACCGCCTTGCTGGCGTCCCATCTGTTGGCTGAAATTCTTGCTCTCGACGCGGTGCACCGGGCCTGATCGTGCCGGTGGATGTCGAATTCGGGCCCGGAATGTACGAAATCACTTGAGTCCGCATCGATCTCATGGTCAATTGACCGGTCAGACGAATCATGATCCCCCGGAGTGAATACAAGATGCACACGCTGCGAACGACCACCCTCACGGCCGCCATGCTCTGTCTCGGGGCGACCGCGGCCTGCCAGCCCAAGCAGACCGTTGACGCCCGATTCATGGAACCCGTCGTCTACGGTCCGCAGTGGCCCCAGGGTTGGACGCCCGCCACGCAGCAGCCGCGTACCGAGCCGCTCCCCGAGATCCGGATCGACCGCCCCGGCGACTTCGCGAGCACCACCGTCAGCCCGGTCGTGATCGACACCACGATCTTCCCGGTGCAGCGACAGCCGAACATTCCCTGGACGGGCCCCACCGCCCGGCCGGGCAAGCTCCTTCCTCCGCACGGTCGGGACAAGACGCTGGCCGCGGGTCCGCAGGCCCGCCTGCCGCTGGGCACGGTGTCGGAGAAGATCACCGTCACGCCCCAGCCTCGCTTCCCCGGCATCTCGCAGACGCCGTGGACGCCCCCCGACCCGACGCTGGCCGTGGGTCCGGAGCACATCGTGTCGACGGTCAACATGGCCGTCGCCTTCTATGACAAGAGCGGCAACGAACAGTTCTACGCCAACCTCGACAGCACCGGTTCGCCCGGATTCTTCGAGGAGATCGGCGGTGGTTCGTTCTGCTTCGATCCGAAGTGCTTCTACGACCACAACGAGGAACGCTTCGTCATCATCGCTCTCGAGTACTACACGAACGAATCGTGGATCACGATCGCGGTGTCCGACGACAGCAACCCCAACGGTGTCTGGTACAAGTACCGCACACCCTCGATCATCAGCATTGGTGACGCAACCTACTGGACGGACTATCCCGGACTGGGGTTCGATCATCGCGTGTTTACGGTGACCGCGAACCTGTTCCAGCTCGGCGGCAGCGGTCCGGGGTTCGGCGGCATCCTCTACCGCACCTACAACAAGGCCCAGATGCTCGTGGGCGCACCGGTCACCTTCAACGATCTGACCTTCGACGGCGGAAGCGCTCAGTGCGCCGTCCACCACGGACAGCCCGTCGGACCGTTCTTCGTCTCACTGGACAGCCAGTCGTCGATGCGGATCCAGGCCATCCGCAGTCCCGTGCTCCAGCCGCAGCTGTTCACCGCGTCGGTCGCGGTCCCGTCCCACGGCGGCGCTCCGCCGAGTGCACCGAATCCCGGTGGGAACATCAGCGCCCTCGACGGACGGTTGATGAATGTCTACTGGCGTGACGGGCAGCTGATCTTCGCCCATGCGGTCGAGTCCGGCAATGTCAGCGAGATCCGCTGGTACCACCTCGACACCGGCGACTGGCCCGGAGAGTTCGGACAGCCGCCGGCCCAACCGACGCTGGTGCAGGCGGGGGCCATCGATCTTCCCGGATCGCAGGCTGGTTTCTATCCCGCGGTGGCCATGAACGTGTTCGGTGACATCGGTCTGGTCTTCGGTCAGTGCGATCCGGCCACGAATCCGAGCGTTCGCATCACCGGACGCACCACGGCCGATCCCCCGGGGGAGATGGGCGCTCCGCAGATCGTGGTGGAGAGTCCGTCCGGCGCCGACGGTCGCTGGGGCGACTACTTCGACATGGTCATCGATCCCGTCGACGACACGACCTTCTGGTACATCGGTGAATGGGCGACCGCGGACGGTTGGCAGACCTGGATCGGAAGCTTCGAGATCACGCCACCGGGATGTCCGGGAGACACCAATGATGACGGCG
>MDTD01008711.1_pt1 | contig 45972 bp, 50 predicted proteins | sample 811221 | NCBI WGS metagenome assembly MDTD01 (sample SAMN05326646, study PRJNA326480) | marine metagenome | isolation source: seawater | place: Pacific Ocean: South West | collected 2011 | reverse complement strand
TGATCTCTTCAGGCGTTGATCTCTTGCCCATGTCTCAGCTCCATATCTGAAGCCGGAACTAACTCAAATAATGGACCACTTTTGCGGGGGCAGACCACGTGTCGAGTTCAAGGCTCACGCCGGGTGTCCGTGACCTTTCGCCGCTGACATAGGTGTTCCCGAAGGTCAGACTGTTCTGTTTGTTGATCAGCCAAGAGAATTTGGTTCCGAAATTGCTCTGTTCATATTCGGGGTTTGAGCCTTCGCCGACATAAGTGCTTTCATCAATCATCTGATAGCCACCGGTCAGCTGAAGCGAGAACTTGTCTTCCAGCAGCGGGGCATTGAAGACGAAACTTCCCTGATATCCGTCTTCGCTGATGTCATTGTCTGAGGCAGTATATTCGCCTGTGACGCTGCCACCCCATTTGTTGTTGACCTTACGGGTGATGATGTTGATGACACCGCCCATCGCGTCCGAGCCGTACAGTGCAGATGCGGGACCGCGGATGACTTCGATGCGTTCGATTGCCTCAAGCGGAGGCAACAGATTGACGCTGTTGCCACCGACATTCGCGCCGCGTTCCAGATCAAAAGCATCCAGGCCGGACACCGGGCGTCCATCAATCAGAAATAGCGTAAACTCAGGATCCATACCACGAATGGAGATGCCCTGCTCCACCCCGCTGCCTTCAATATTGACGCCAGCGACATGACGTAATGCATCAGTGATGTTCGCGTAAGATTTGTCCTTCAGCTCCTCGCCGGTGACCACGCTAATCGTTGCAGGCGCATCGAGGATGTTCTGTTCAAAGCCCGTTGCGGTCACAACAACTTCGTCCAACCGCATCGCGTCCTGCGCCTGCGCAGAAAGTCCACTGATCGATGCTATGGACACCGCCAAGACGTGTGATGTGTATTTCATATTCTGATTCATTTCCTTGATTGCAAAGACTTCCTCTGGCGGCGGTGATAGTCACCGACACCAGCCTGCTCGACCCTAATTGCGAACAATTCTCATTCGCATGACGGTTGTGTAAGGAAAAGGCAAATACAGCTGCCGAATATTTGTTATTCAACCTGAAACAGGGATACGAGAAGGCCAGTGAACCAACTGGTCATCGGATCCCGATGAATTCGTTCGTGCCACAGTATCCAGTAATTGAAATCGGCAAGTTCTCCGGGAGCGGGCAAAACGACCACCCGGTCGTCATCTTGAAAGCGGTCGGCCAATTTCTTCGGAACGGTCATCACCAGATCAGAGCCCGCAACCATAGCCGCGGTCGCCTGGAAATACGGCAAGGCGAGCGAAACCCTGCGGGGCTTGCCAATCGCCTCAAGCTGCATTCCCAGAACGTCCTGGCGCTCCTCACCGATGAGGATGGCGAGGTGCCTATGCTCCAGATAAGGACCCAGCGGCAGATGCGCCTCCCCGGCATATTTGATGAGCGGATGACCACGCCGAACCACGCATTTGGCGGTATCCCTGAAGAGGCGTCTTGCATGAACGCTAGCAAGATCGGGCTCCCGCCCGGTAATGACGAAGTCGAGCTGGCCAAATGCCAGGTCGCCCAGCATGTCAGCGCTGAGTGCGCTAACTTCCAGGCTCGACCCTGGCGCTTCACATAGGAACTTACCAGACACAGGTTCTATGACAGCCTGAACGCCGTAGTCTGTGGAGGCGACCCTGATCTTGCGCTTCATCTGCGAAGGATCGAACTCTAACGGAGCGAGAAGCGATTCTGTAATAGATATCCACTTCTGAATACGTGGAACTAATTGGTCCGCACGAGCCGTGGTTTCCATGCCATTGCGCGTTCGGATCAGAATCGGATCATCAAATATCTGGCGCAACTGTGCCAGAGCGCGGCTGACAGCCGGCTGGCTCACTCCGATACGCTGCGCTGTCCCCGTGACACTTCTTGAACTCAGAAGATGAGCAAGAATTGTCAGAAGATTTAGATCGATGTCCTTCATACGCCGATTTGACGCAAATGACTTTCATTTGCAATTATATGCGGCTGTATTTCTGAGGAATTTCTAAAAATGAGGCAGGCATATACACGCAAAGCAATTCCATACTGGCAGACACCCTCCCCTAAAGAAGAGCCAGAAAGGCATCGACCAAGACCATTGATGCAACTGACTGCAATGTCGGCGAGCCGCAACATGGATTGGAATTGAGTGCGTTTGTAAGGGATATTTTTGATGCGCGCGGTGCCACTCATGTCTGCATAGTCGGCGGACTGAAAACAGCTCAATCGCGAACAACAATCGTTAGTCCACGAACGTTCGGGATTTTAGTGGAGAAGTCGTTCTGATGCACATTGAGACGCTTGAAATCTTTGGGCAACCACACTGGCCACCCAACCAGACCGAGTAGGTCAATGATGCCGCGCCCGAATTCTGCCTATATGCCGGTGCGGCAGGTCTTGAAGCAGCTTGGCGCCAGGAGTCAAAAGACAGCGAAACGCCCTATTTCGCCGTAAAACTGGATGATCCAGGTTTTTTCGGCACCTTTGCGGGCGGGGGTCTTTGAGAACGAAGCAGACGGCATGGGCGCCATGGCCTGGAATCGAACATATGTGGTCATGGAATGTTTGGCCGACGGCGGTGGTGATAGCTGCGCAATCCGGTACCTGGAATGTTGCAATCAGGAGCAAGTTGGGCGCAGTCTTGGTGCCCGTCATGATGGCCGCTAGATCATCGGGCGATTATTCTGCAACATAGTTTGCGGCCTTGAAGAAGTTCCAGCATTCGGCTGGAGTGAAGAGGTTGCAGATATCCCCGATGGCGCTGGCGAGGTCGTTGAAGTTTCTTGCGGCCGCCGCTCGCAGGTGGGCTTTGAGTTTGGAGAAGGCCATTTCGATCGGATTGAGATCGGGGGAGTATTTGGGCAGGTAGAGGAACCATGCGCCGCGCTCGGCGAGGATATCTGCAGCGCGTGGACTATGGTGGACGCTGAGATTGTCGAGGATTACAACGTCGCCTGGTGAGAGAGTGGGAGCGAGGACGTGCTCGATATAGGTATCGAAGGCAGCCCGGTTCATGGCCCCTTCAATGATCCATGGGGCGGTGAGTTCGCCGCAACGCAGGCCCGCGACAAAGGTCTGTGTGCCCCATTTTCCAAACGGAGCACTGGCCTTCAGACGCGTCCCGCACAGGGATCGCCCCCGCAACCTGCACATGTTCGTCTTGACGGAAGTTTCATCGAGGAAGATCAGCCGGCCAGGCTCGGCCTGCATGGCGGGCTGGCGATAATGCTTCCAGTCAGCCCGCGCCGCCTTGACGTCAGCGCGCTCTTGTTCCGCCGCCAGTAGCGTTTTTTTATACGTAAAGCCAGCGGCGCAGAGCAGTTTGGAGAGGGTCGACGGATCAGCCGTCACATCGTGTTCAGCCTGTAGCACCCGCGCCAGCTCAGGCATCGTAATGTCAGGCTTTTCCAGGACCTTTGCGATCAGGAAGTCCCGGTACGGCTCCAGCTTGCCCGACCCTTTCGGCTTACCTTGAGGTCGCGGCGCAATCGATCCCGTCTCTTCCACATGCCGCTTCAGCCGTGATGCCGTCGAGGGGGCTACCTCAAACTGACGCGCAACAGCGCGGGCCGACTTACCCGCCGCGATGCCACGCATCATCCGGGACCGTATATCCTTGGAAATCAAAATCGCCATGGTCAGTTCCTCCCAGAACTGTGAATCACAGTTTGGGAGAAACAGGAATCATTTTGATTCATTCAATCGGCCTGACGCTTTAGTTGGAAGCCGCCGGACTAGTAAAACCGGTGGACCACCTCGATGCGGCAGAGCAATCGAGTCGCGCGTTTCAAACGGCATTGGTTGCAAGCGCTAGTTGCCTGGAATGCTCGGAAGTTTTTCGCCTTTGAGGCCAGCCGAGACGAGCTCCGCAAGGAACTTGGTGAAGGGCACAATATCCTGTTCAACACTGGCGGATTCGAGCGCCGCCATATAATCAGCCCGGCGCTGAAGCGGGACAATCGTCCATGGGTACCTCGCCGTCGCCATCAACAGGTTCATTAGAAACCTGCCCATGCGTCCGTTCCCATCTATATACGGATGGATATAGACGAACACAAAATGTCCAAGAACGACACGTACTGCAGGATCGTCTTCGTTTGTCAGCAAATCGAAGAAAGCGGGCATAAGTTCGCGGACAGCTTCGCGGTTCGGCGGCACATGCTTTGAGCGGCGAATATACACAGGACCGCTGCGATAGCCGGCAAGATCTCTGGCCCGCACGAGGCCCGCAGTCACGCTAGGCGTGAACATCTCTCGATACCAAGTGCCGTGGTCACCGTCGGCAACGCCGCCGGGATTTTCTCCATCGAGGACTTTTTCAGCGCTTTTGCGGACGGCTTGCGCCGCCAGCCAATATCCTCTCGCGGCGAGCGCATCGCGATGGTTCTTGTCTGCCTGGTTGATTTCCGGGTTCCAGTCACCGCTTCGTACGCGTTCGATCAACGCGGGATTAACCTGATAGCCCTCTATCGAAAGTGAGTGATACGCATCAGCAACGTACGCATCATCAACATCTTTCAAGTAGGCCGTCTTGTTCTTTGGCAAGCCCGGCGCTTTGGGAAAGTGCTCAGGAATCGCATCGCGCATGCTCTGCCACATCATGTTTACACGGCCCACGTAAGGCGACGTCATCCGCAAATTTCCAGGCAGGGCGATCTTACGTTCAAATGGATCGTCTTCGCGCACGGCGTAACCTGCCGCCTTCATTGTACTGATGATGTCATCTGCAATGCGTGTGCGCCCGATATTGCGAAACGCAGCGGCGAGGCGTCCCGCGATGACGCTGTGTCCGCCATCGAGCAGCGGGCGCAGAACATCCGACGCATCCTTGATCATTGCGAGCGCCGCGCGCGCATCAGTCGGGTGATTTTGAAAGTAGCCCGGCGAGCATTCGATCAGGGCCGCTGGCAATGCGTAAAGCCGCAGGCCCTCGACGACTTCGGCGTCGTCTTCGCTGGGCAAACTGGTTCTGACATCAAAAAGCGATGTCTCATGAGGAAGGTTTGTCGGCTTGTTCCCGCCTTTGGTCGCCCGGACCAGAAGTTGATTTGGCACCGTCCAGTTGCCCGCGTGAAGAGAGGCGGATTGTTCAGGTGAAAGGGCCCATTCGTCCCCAAAGCGGGAATTGAGATAGGCTGCACAGAAGCCCCAATATGACGTGTACCAAGCCGTGCTTTCCCCTGCGGGCTCGTCTGGGCGGCCAGGTATGTACCAGCCTTTCATCACTTCCTTGAGAAATCCAGCTTCGCTCAGACGTTCGCGCTGAACACGAGAAAGGTCTGCACTACGAATAGCAACAACGCCACTGTTCTGAAGCTCCTCTAGAACCTCAAGAGATTCTGCCAGTTTTTCCTGCGGCGTTGCCATAGTCTGTGTCGCCTTCTCACGGAATTGTCCGCAGCATTTTTAGGGAATCGTACCGCACTTTTCTTAGGTTATTGTGCTGTATCATTTTTAGGTTTTAATATCTAATGGTTTTTAGGTTATTGTGTTGTTTTGTTTTTAGGTTATTGCGCTGCGCAACTTTTAGGGTTTCATGCGAAATAGGCGCTCAAGCAACACTCCGTTGCGGGACAGCCCAGCCCCAAGTTTAACCGGAAATGACATGCAAGATACTGCAGGAATCTGCATGCGTTTTGATTTCTCACTGCACACGGAGCGCACACGAAGGGCCACAAGTATTTGATATCTATATGTTTTTATTCCGATCCATCATGGGGGACACGGAGAAACGATAGTCGATCATGGGCGGTCTTGTGGCGAGCTGGCTGTCAAAGATCAAGCACCGCGGTCAGGGTCGGCCGCCCTCCCGGCGCAGGCGGTCTTCGGAATCGAAGGCACGCTTCAGGGCTTCGCGGGCGGCATTGAATTCCGTTTCCTTCTCGGCGATCTTCGCGCGGCAGGCCTGAATGGCGAAGGTCTGGCGCTGCGCGTATCCGTGCTCATAGGAGAGGATATGCGACTCGATCCCGCCCGCCTCGCCATTGAGTGAGGCAAGGTCCGCTTCGAGCCGCTGCAGGTCTGTCTTCAGCGCGGTGAGCTCCTGCTGCACGCTGAGCAGGTGCTGTTCGGCCCGCTGGCGTTTGAGGGCAACAAGCTTCTGAAGGGGCGGACCTTTTTGCGCCATCCCCTACTCCATGTGCCTTTTCACACGTTCGACGAAATTGATCGCGGCGGCCACAGCGGCAAAGTGTTCGGGGCGGATTTCTTCGTCCACCTCGACAAGGCCGTACATCGACCGGGCAGCTGGCGGATCCCGATAGATCGGCACGTTGTTGGCGGTGGCAACCTCACGGATGCGCGCCGCGAGGTGGTCGACACCCTTGGCCACGCAGACGGGTGCCTTGCTGGAGTCAGGGTCCCATTTCAGCGCGACGGCATAATGCTCCGGGTTGACCATAACCACGGTCGCGTCCTTCACATTGGTCAGCATTTGGCCGCGCGAGATTTTCTGTGCTTTCTGGCGGCGTTGCTGCTTCAGCTGGGGATCCCCCTCGGACTGTTTGAGTTCCTTTTTCATGTCCTCACGCGTCATCTTCAGTTGGTTGGCGTGAAGCCGGCGCTGCAGTGGCAGGGCAATTGCCGCGAGCACGAACTGGAACAAGAGGAACCAAAAAATCAGCTTGAGCACCTGCGCAAACGTGAATTCGGCGAACTGGCCCTGCTGAATGGCGCTGGAGGCGTAATAGTCCTGGGCGAGCTGCACGAGAAAGACGATGGCAATGGTCGCCGCAAATATCAGTTTTACCGTGTCTTTCAGGAAATCCAGCAAGCCTTTCGCGCCATACTTTTTCTTGATGTTTTCGAAGGGTGACAGTTTTTTTGGATCCGCCTGAATCTTCTTTGCTGAAAAAGAGATGGAGCGCTGGGCAATGAGCGCCAGCATGACAATCGCGCCAAGGATGAGAAGCACCGGGGCAAACTTGATGAGGGTCGTGGACAGCCAGCTGCGGGTCTCGCTCCCTCCCGAATTGAAGATGTCTTCCGAGAAGGAATCCGCGTGGTACAACATCGACGAAAAGTCCTGGAACACCGAATTGCCGATGGCCAACTGCAGGACGACTGCCGCCACCATGGTGCCGACGATCAATGCCAGCGTATTGGCTTCCTTCGACTGCGGAACATTGCCTTCCTCACGCGCCTGCTGGCGGCGCTGCTCGGTGGCCTCGAATTCCTTTTCGCCGCTGTCTGATTCCTGCTCGGCCATGATCTACCTCACTGCCAGACGACGATATCAGGAATGCGGCCTTCCCACACCACCAGCATGCCCATGATCGACAAGGCCAGAAGGATAATACCGGCGCCGATCATCAGCGGCGCGCCGACAAAGGCCACCATCAGCGAAGGCAGCGCCTTGTTGATGAAACCAAGGCAAATATTGTACAGTAGGTTAACTGCCACAAACGGCCAGGCCAGCATGATCGCGAGCCCGAAAGCCGACAGGAACGCCTGAACCAGCATATCCTGGTTCATTGCTTCCAGCGCCCCGATCGGCACATCCGTATAAAGACGCAGCAGGCTCGCAATCGCCTTGATATGAAAATCTGCTGACAGCAAAAGCGCCGCCCCTGCCATCGACAGCAAATTGGCCGTCATGGTCTGTTGCTCATGCTCCAGCGCAATCCCCAGCAATTGGGACAATCCAATGGATTGTGAAATCACGGTGCCGGCTATGCTGAGCATCCAGATCGTGACCCGCATCACCACGCCAAGGGAGAAACCGATGGCCACCTCCGTTGCCAGCACGCCTGCATATGAAGCGAATGAATCGGCCGGCGGTGGCGCAATGAATCCGGATATCGAAAACATGGCGGAGAGCGCGAGCAGGATCATCACCCGCATCTGAAGCGGAACCGTTTGTTCGCCGATGCCCGGCATGAAGAAGACAATAAAGCTCAGCCGGGCGACAATCACCATGACCAGTGCGATCCAGGTGGATAATGCGTCCGGGACGGGCAAGCCCCCCAGCATCAGACAACGCCGATGATATAGGGCTTCGTCTTGGCGTTGATTTCCTCATAGGCCAACACGGCATTGCGAATGCCTTTGCTGACGAGCACGGTCTGCAGGAAGCGGCGCCGGCGCGAAGTTGTCGCGACAGATGCAATCACACCTTTGCGGGCCGCTTCATTCAGTTTTGTCTGGACCAGATTCGTCAGCTCACCAAACAGTTCCGGCGGCAGCGCAATGTCGCTGTTACCGTTTTCATTTGTGATTTCGTACTGGGCAAATTTCTGCTCCCAATTGGTGGAAAGCTGGACCAGCGGGAGGCGACCCTGCTCATCTTGGAGGCGGTCGACAATCTGGAAGGCGAGTCGCTGGCGCACCATTTCGACAGACTTCTGGATGTTCGCACCCGCCTGCTTGGCTTCGGCCAGGGTCTCGACGATGAGGAACAGATTGCGGATCGAGACCCGCTCTTCGAGCAGCAGACGGATAACTGACAGCAGCAGCTCCGGCGTGACCTTGCCGGGGATGTACTCGTCCAGGAACCGGCGATTGGAAGCGGCACGCTCCGGGTCGGACACCTTGGTCAGCGCGTCCAGCGTGTCGAGCATCACCATGCGGGTGAAGATCAATGAGAAGTTCGACTGGATTACTTCCAACATGTGCGTGGCAAGCACTTCGATCGGATCGACAGCGGGGATTCCGGAGGCGGCCAGTTCCTGTTTCTTACCGGAGGAGAGCCACCGTGCAGCCGCCTTGTAAACCGGTTCCTTGACTTTCTCGCCATCGAGATGCGGCAGTTGGTCATCTTCGAGCAGCGCCAGAACGGAGCCTGGCCGCAAGAAGCCGGAATCGATCCTGACGCCCTGAATGCGGATGCGGTACTCGTTCTTTTTCAGGATCGGATTGTCCGTCATCCGGATCGGCGGAAGGACAAAGCCGTATTCCTCGGCAATGTACCGCCTGATCTTCTGGATCCTGCTTTCAAATCCGTTGTCGCCCAAGAGGACAAGGTTCACGAGATCCGGCGCGACTTCGAGGTGGATCTCATCGGAGTGAATGGAGTCGCCAAACTTGATCGGCTCGGGAACGTCTTCCTCCAGCGCCAGTTCCTTGTCGGCTTCCACTTTCTGGTGCTTCTGGTGAATGAACCAGGCAGCCGTCGCGAAGCCGATTGCGGCCAGCATGAATGGAATGAAGGGCAGTCCCGGGAACAGCGCAAACACGCCAAGAATGCCGGAAACGATGAAAAGCGCCGTTGCATTGGCGCCCAGCTGCGCCACCAGCGCGAGGTCGATGGCGCCGTCTTCCCTCCCCTTCGACAGAAGGAGCGCGGCAGCGACGGAGACGATCACGGCCGGGATCTGGGACACAAGACCATCACCGACGGTCAGGATCGAGTAATTGCTGAGGGCTTCAGAGAAACTGAGATGGTGCACGGTCAAACCGATACCGATACCTGCCAGCAGGTTCAGCGCGGTAATCAGCAGGCCCGCGATGGCGTCGCCCTTCACGAACTTTGAAGCACCATCCAGAGAGCCGAGGAATGCGGCTTCTTCCTGTTCCTTCTGCCGGCGCTGCTTGGCCTCTTCGTGCGAAATGGCCCCAACAGCAAGGTCTGAGTCGATGGCCAGCTGCTTGCCTGGCATGGCGTCAAGGGCGAAGCGGGCGCCGACTTCGGCCATACGGCCTGCGCCCTTGGTGATAACCATGAAGTTCACGATCACCAGAACGCCGAAGACAACGAGGCCCACAAACAGATTGCCGCCCATGATAAACATGGCGAAGCCCTGGATCACGCCGCCAGCGGCATCCGTACCCGTATGACCATCGCCGATGATCAGCTTGGTCGAAGACACGTTCAACGCCAGCCGCAGGATCAGCGAGGCAAGCAACACGCTGGGAAAGGATGAGAAGTCCAAAGGCTTCTCGATGAAGATCGATGTCGTGAAAATCAGGATCGCGAAAGCAAACGAACAGGTCAGTCCAATGTCCATCACCCAAGCCGGTACGGGCAGCACCATCACCAGGATGACCATCATCAGACCGATTGCCAGAAGCGCAGTTGGGTTCGACAGCCCGAAAAGTTTCTTTGTATCCACGGCGGAGCCTATTCTGAAATGAGCGGCAGGACGTAATTGTTAAAAAGATCAAGTGCGATGCGGGTCATGTAACCAAGCGACAGGAAGAACACGACGACGACAGCAAAGATCTTGGGAATGAAAGTCAGCGTCATCTCCTGAATGGAGGTCAGCGCTTGCAGAAGACCGATCACAAACCCAAGGATCAGCGTCGTCACCAGGATCGGCAGAGCCATCATGGCGGCGCCCCATATATGCGCCCTGAGAACCTCGAAGATTTCCGCTTCAGACATGCCGCACCCTCCGGCCTCAGACCGGCATCCGCAGCAGTTCCTGGTAAGCCTCGACAACTTTGTCACGGATCGTCACGGCAGCGTCGAGCATCATCTCGGCATTGGCGAGCGCAGCAACCATGGCATGCGGATCAGCACCGGACACAGCCGTGTCCACCGCGGCGCCTTCCGCCTGCTGCAGCGCCGCACGGAAGTCCGAAATTCCCTCCGCTACGACATTCTTGTCGTCGCCTGTTTTCGCGGCAGCGCCGGCCGAACCGGCGGCGTCTGCAGGGCGCGCGGTATTAAGCGCCGTATAGGCGTTGAACCCCACTGTCGACATAACCCATCTCCCCTCTTACCGCATCAGCGGCGTAGAACATCCAGTAATGACTGGTACATCGTGCGGGCCTGCTGAAACGAGTTCAGATTGGCCTCGTAGGTGCGGTTCGCATCACGCAAGTCCGCCATTTCCGTAATCAGGGAAACGTTGGACATGGTGACGTAACCGTCGTCATCGGCCATCGGATTGGACGGGTCATACTCCCTCTGACCCGGTGTCTCATCCAGCATGACCTTGGTCGCCGCAAAATCCGCTCCCGTCCCGGGAAGCGCTTCCTGCAGCAAAAGTTTGCGGCGGTATCCGGGGGTGTCGACGTTCGAGATATTCTCCGACGCCACCGTGACACGCTGCTGTTCCAGCGACATGCCGGAAACAGCCTGCATCATGATTTGCTTGAGTGGGTTCATTCAGACCTCCCTCAATACTTTCCGAGCGCAGTGCGGAGCAGCTCAAGCGACTTGGAATAGACCGTCATCGCCTGTTCGTGCTGACCGGCCGCCTCAGCCGATTTGAACATTTCCATCTCGATGCTGACCGAATTGCCGCTGGGCGAGACGGGTCCGTTCGTCTCGACAACTTTAAATGACGTGTTCAGTCCTGTGTGCGCAGCGCTATTGGAGGCGCGCGCAAGATAGGACTCGAAAGACTCAAGTTGTTTGGCCTTGTAGCCGGGTTCGTCGGCATGCGCGATATTGGTCGCGCTGACCTTCTGGCTCTCCGCGGCGTAACGTGCCATTGCGCCGTAGATTTCAAAAAGCGGAAGCTGGGAAATCATGACAGACTCGTCTTGGTTAACTCGTTAACAAGACTTCAAGCGATAAGTTGAAGAAATAGTTAACCGATCGACGCGTTTTGTTAGGATTTACACCATGCCGATGGGGACGGCCTCACCTTCGTTCACACTTTTCAGTCTTTGGGGCACCATCACAGACGTCGCCCCTGGCATGGTCCGCATTGCCGGTATCAGCGAACTTGCTGGTGTCGGCAATGAAATCGTCATCGAAAAACAGGGCACAAGCATTCTCGGGGAAATCCTTTCAATTTCCGGAGAGAGTGTCACCGCACTCCTTTATTCGCCCTGCGACGCAATCCGGATCGGGGATGCTGTCCAGATTCAGCAGGAACCCCGGATCGAACCCGGCGATCATTGGCTTGGCCAAATCATCAACTATCGCGGCGACATTACCGGCGCGACGGCACCGGTTGTTCCGTTACGCGCCACAAATCGCCGCCTGAACACGGCCCCCCTGCCCGCGCATGCCCGCCGGGGTATCGGTGGCCGGTTGGCAACAGGCTGGATGGTGACCGATACGATGCTGCCGATCTGCCAGGGCCAGCGGCTGGGCCTGTTTGCGGGTTCGGGCGTGGGCAAGTCGACCTTCCTCGGCTCACTCGCAGCCGGGCTGGAAGCCGACCGGGTCGTCATCGCGCTTATCGGCGAACGCTCTCGCGAAGTGAACGAGTTTGTCCGCAATGTGCTGCCGCAATCGATCATGTCCAAGACCGTCGTAATTGCCGCAACCGCCAGCGAACCGCCGGGCGCCAAGAAAAGAGCGGCCTATTGCGCCATCACAGCCGCCGAACATTTCCGGGACGAAGGGCACAATGTACTCTTCCTCTTCGACTCCATCACACGATTTGCCGAAGCGCACCGGGAAACCGCCCTCATGGCTGGCGAGACGCCAGCGCTGAATGCCTTCCCGCCCTCGACTGTCCGGGTCATTTCCGAACTTGCCGAGCGGGCCGGACCGGGCCTTGGCAACAAGGGCGATATTACAGCGATTTATTCCGTACTCGTCGCCGGGTCTGACATGGAAGAGCCAGTCGCCGACATGATCCGCGGCATCCTGGATGGCCACATCATCTTGTCGCGCCAGATTGCCGAGCGGCAGCGCTATCCGGCGATCGACGTTTTGCGATCAGTTTCCCGTGCCTTGCCACACGCCGCAGCCGATGACGAAAATGCTCTCATTCGCCGCTGCCGGAAGACACTCGCGCTTTACGAAGAACTCGAGCCCATGCTGAGGGCGAACCTCTACGAGTTCGGCAAAGATGCAGACGGTGACAATTCTATCGCCCTCTTCCCGGCACTCGACGCCTTCATGGGCACAAAGAGCCCAGACGGAATTGCCGCAGCCTTTGACACGTTGCAGTCCATCCTCGGCCCGGACGGGCAAGCCCCAGTCCCGGAAGAAGAAATCAAGACAGAAGGCTGAGGAAAAGGTTCTGGCTCGCCTGGCTGCCAACCCCGTTGCTGAGCAAGGTCAGGGCGGCGGAGGCCGACGAATAGGATGTAGACCCGTTCTCGATGGTTTCCATGGCCAGGAAACGATGGATCATCTTTTCTGTCACTTCGGGTGTTCCCAGATCCGAAAGGTCGCTGACCCCCAGAACCGATTGGATCTTTTCCTTGAAAATGTCCGCTTGCCGATCAAGATCGAGACTGCTGAGCCCATCCGGCAGATTGAAGGCGGTCTGCATGACTGTGCGAACCGGCACATCCCCAAGTATCCGGTAAAGGATTGCCTTGTCGCTGGACTCCTTCCCGGCAATTTCGGCAATCTCGGACTGGTAGTTCAACGCCAGGCGCATGGAATCATCGACATCGCCGACAGCTGTACGGAACGACTCCGCTTCGAAATTGACGGCCATCTTCGCCCGCTGTGACGATGACGTGATGATCTTGCCATCAATCGGGGACAACGCCTCAGCAAATTTTGTGTACTTTGGATTGTTAAGACGCGGCAGGAACGTGCTTTCGGGGTCTCCGACCTCTTCCAGCGCCTTTCGGATAAATCCGCCTTTCCACTCCTCACCGCCCAGGCCGAAAGCCGTCATGGTGACGCGCAGCAAACGCCTGTCCGCCATGAAATCGTCGACACTCATGGTCTGGGACAGCTTATCCAGCATGTAATCCCGGTCATTCCGGACCTGGGGAGAATCAGTGAAGGATTCCAACTGGCGTGAATACGTCGCCTGCAGGAATTTCCATCCACCAATTCCTGACAACGGGATGGCAGGCTGGAACATGGTGTCAGGCGACCTTTGCCTGACGCAATGGCGCTGCGCCATTTCCGGGCAAGGCCAGGAGTTCCGCCTCGATCGGCATGATCTGGCGCAGGTGGCACATGGCTGAATAATAGTTGGCCCGGCCAACCATGGAACGAAGGACTGGGATCAGTTCCGGGTCGATATGATCGAAAACTTCTTCAAGACGCGCGCATTCAGCATCAATTGCTGGCACCGTCTCATCTTCCGCGAGATCACCGGTCACCAGAAGCTGAATCGCGTAGTAGATCTGCTTCACCGGCGTATCTACTTCCGTTGGATGCATGGCATCGCGGCATCGAAGTACGCGCGCATCCCCTTCGACCACACGGATGCGAGCGGGTTTGTCACCATTTTCGAGGGTCGCACCATTGATGATGAATCGTTCACCCGGTGCTACTTTGAATACGAGACCCGACAATCAGACGTCCTCCCCGGCTATGTCACTGGAAACGGCGCCGCCAAGACCATTCATAATGGACTGGTTGATTTCGATCAGGTCAGCGATGTCGCCGTCGCCTGCCATGATTTTCATGCTGGTCTGACGGACAAATTCTGCGAGGTACAGAAGGCTTCGCTTCATCTCGTCCGGCAGGGCGTTGCCAGGTTGAAGCAAGTCGATTGCAATCGTTGTCCACAATTGCTGGTTCCTGTGAATGGCTTCTGCCCAGTCAGTTGGCTGGACATCTTCCGTGTCAGAAACTTCTTTGAGCGCGTCCGTAATCTGACGAAACAACGCAAATTCAATTTCCTTCTCCCCCGCGGTACGTTGCTTGACCTCACCATACGCCTTGAAAGCCAGTGACTGCAAAACACCCTCCCCGGGTTTGTAGAAGTAATAGCCCGGGAACCTCCGTTGGCTCCCGGGCTATCTGTTATATTAGCGGAACAGCGACAGCAGAGTCTGCGGCGCCTGGTTAGCAATGGACAGAGACTGGACACCCAGCTGCTGCTGGACTTGAAGGGCCTGCAGTTTGGCCGAGGCAGCTTCCATGTCTGCGTCCACCAGACCACCGATACCGGAAGTCATGGAGTCGACCAGGGAGCTGACAAAGTCAGTCTGGTTTTCGATACGGGTCTGCGAAGAACCGAAGCCAGCTGCAGCATCAATCGACGTCTGAAGCAGGGATTCGATTGAGGTCAGAGCAGCCGTTGCACCGGCATCTGTGGTCACGTCGATCGAAGAGACGTTGCCAAGACCGCCAGCGCTCGTGCCAGCCGTACCACCGGTGGCGGAAGCAGCCGTCAGCGTCAGATCATCGCCCGAGTTGTTGGTGATCGTGATCACGTCGTCGGCGCGGGAAACCGTGTAGTTGGTCTCGCCCGTGGCAGCAAAGAAGGTGCTGACCTGATTTGCCAGGTTCGCAGCAACCGAGTTGGCGCTGTCATCCGTACCGGCCACATATTCGAACGTACGCTGGCCAAGGTCATTGGCAGCACCCGAGTCGTCCAGGACGAGGCGATAAGAATTGCCGTCGGCCACTGAAGCAATCGTGATCGCCTGGGAACCGCCATCAGCAACTGTCGCTGCCGTACCGGCATTCGTACCACCATTGTCGATGATCGACGTGTCGGTAACAGCAGTGCCGCCGAAGGTTGCGCCCGTTGCGGAGTTGCTGATCGACAGGTCATGACGTGCAACATCGATAAAGGCTGCCGAAACGGTGCCCGAAGAGCTGCGGTCAAGCGAAGACAAGATCTTCATGTCGGCTGAGGAAGAACCGTCAACCAGGTTCAGGCCGTTGAACTGGGCAGCGCCAACAACGGAGCTGATGTTTTCACGGATCTCGCCGATTTCAGTCTGGATCTTCGTACGGTCAACGTTTGCACCCTGAGCATTAACGATCAGGTTTTTCATGTCCTGGAGAAGCTCAGTAACCTTCTCGGAGGCAACACGAGCAACGCCGACGGTAGAGGAACCGAGGTTCAGGGAGTCGGAGATCGTCTTGAAGCTTTCCACGTCGGTCGACATGACAGTCGAAATAGCCCAGATCGCCGAATTGTCTTTGGCGCTGGAAACCGTCTTACCTGTTGAAATCTGGTTTTGGACCGATGCGAGATCTTTATTGATATTGCGCAGCGTGTCGAGCGCGACCATCGCGCTATTATTAGTCAGAATACTGGACATTTGTTATACCCATCCCTCAAGGTACGTGGCCTGCGAACGGATCGCGGCCGATTGAATTGCGTGTCATCCTGACTGCGGAAATCCGCCAACCCCTCCAGGTTGCAGGGAAACGAATACAATCTGGTAGTGTACAAGCAGTTAACCAGTCAGGCTTTTTTCAGAAATTGCCCTGTGACTTCGGTAAACGCGACCTTGCCACCTGTTTGCGTATAAGATCCGACATAGGCGTTCGCGTGCTGCGACTCGAGTCGTTGAATGGCCCGCCGCAAACCGTTCTGTATGGCTTCAAAGTGAACGGCGTTCTCCTTCGCCATCGAGACAATGTCCATCATATCGCTCTGATAGGCCCCCGGCACGACACTTGGGTCGAGCGATCCGAAGGCCGCCTCGAGCGCGTCCATCGCAGAAAGCTTGGCTTGCGCCAGTGAGAGGGTTTCCCGGGCACGGCCCGCGAGAAGATATTGCTGTTCCAGGGTCAGCGTTTCTTTCAAACCGTCGATTTCGTTCTGAATGGAAACCTGGTTCATACCACGTCATCCTGTTGTGATGATTGGCGCGCCGCCACGGTACGGTCCACCGCCTCCCCCAGCCCCATGGGATGGGTCTCGGCAAGATCGGCAGCGATCGATTCGATTACGTAGCGCGAGAAAGTTTCAGCCGCCTGGCCGCCGTCCTGGGAGAAAGCTTTGTCGAGCCCCGCATAAGAGAGCATCTCGGTCCACAGCATCTGCTCGAAACGTTTGCCGAGATCGGACGCCTCGGATGCCCCCTGCCCCAATGGGTCGCGCTCTGACGCGTCAGGCGCCTGTGCAACGTATGCCTGGAAAGAAACAGGCTGGGGCATCTAATCCTCCGAGTCCGGATTGCCGTACAAATATTTATCGCAACGGCATGTTCGTTAACGCTGTTTTCATGTCCTTTGGTTGTAACTTGGTTAACATTGGGACGGGGAATCGTAACCGATCATGACATTTCTGATTGAACCGGGCCTGGCGTTTAAGCAGACAAACGCAAAGCCCGACCGCACGGAGTCGAAATCCCCAACGGGCGGGTCCGGCGACGCGTTCGCGCGGTCGCTGCAGCAAGAGCGCGGTACAGACAGTGGCGCGGAGGCTGAGTCCGCACCACAAGGCAAAACAACCGACACAGAACAAACCCGTCCGCAAACTTTGCCTCCGCAGGATCGTCGGAACGAGGCCACGGCCGAAAGTGAAGTGATTCTCGAAACCAGCGAGCTTGAGCCTTCCGATGAGATAACGACTGACGAAACGGCGCTGAACGACACAGATACGCGTATGGTGCAGAAGCGCGACAACGATCCCGACACCGCAGACTTTTCGGAACAGGATGAAGATGACGCTGCGCCGTCACTTGCTGGCGTGCTTGCGGCGCCCGAAGACGCTGCGAAACTGCCCGCGGACCCTGAAACATCGCCCACGGACCCTGAAACATCAAAGAATGTGACGATCGAATCCGCGTCCACTGGCAATCCTGAAGTCCCTGCCGACATCCGGCCGGAGGACACGCCTCCTGCACCTGAAGTGCAAGCAATGACCGTTCAGGCGGCAGGACAGGATGAGGTCAAACAGGGCACTTCCCGCACATCCGATAAAGACGCGCTCGTGAAATCTACCATTGAGGTCCCTGGCTCAGCCGCCGCGAAACCGGATGTACCAGATACCGCAATCACGCACTCAGCCGGCACGACTGAAAGCAACAAAGATGTCGTCCCTGATGACGGCGCGAAGTCCCCGGAAGTGGACGGGACATTCCTGGCTGAACTTTCAGATGGCTCACCGGAAGTCAGTTCAGATACCGGAAAGACTGGCACGATCGGTCAGACCGCCCCTGCCCCGGAAGGCAGTCCCCAGCTCGCCGCGTCTGCGCTGGGCGCCTCGCCTGCGCCCCAACCCGCTTCACAACCCGTTCAGTCACCGGTGCAAATGACGCCGACGAATGCGGTGGTGACGGCCAGCCCAGCCGAAACCGTGAAAATCATTACAGACGCAGTTGGGTCTCCGGATGACACGCCTGACCGCATCACCGTGCAACTCGATCCTCCGGAACTTGGGCGTGTGTCGATCGACTTCAAATTCGATGCCCACGGCATTCAACACGTCACGGTGACCGGTGAATCGCCGGAAGCCATGAGACAACTTCGCCTCATGCATTTCGAACTCACACAGGCTCTGGAACGGAGTGGGCTATCCAGCCAGAACATGACGTTCCAGCAACAACAATCCGGCCATCAACAGTCTCACACACCCGCATCTGGTCGACTGTTCGAGAATATTGGTCCCGCTACGGATCCAACGCTTCTCACCTCGGCAACCCTCACCGCAGACTCCATCCGCCCCGCCCGCTCGGCGAGCGGTGGACTCGATATCAGACTGTAAGGAATTCCCACATGTCCGACGTATCCGGCGCCACAACCCAAACCATCGGCAGTGAATTCAATTCATTCATCAAGTTGCTGACCGCACAGATCAGGAACCAGGATCCTATGTCGCCGATGGATTCGACCCAATTCGTTGACCAGTTGGCGACCTTCTCGACGCTGGAACAACAAGTGGCCTCTAACTCTCACCTGGAAAGTATCGCCGGAATGATTGGTGGACTGCATTCCAGCATCCTCGCCGGCCAATGGCTGGGGGAGACCGTCGCCGTCGACACGTCCTGGGCACCCTATTCCGGCGAGGGCGTGGACTTTGTCGTCGATATCCCGGAGTCAACGGACGAAACCATCCTGAAAGTCCGTGATGCAAACGGCAATGAAGTCTGGTCGAAGACGCTTGATCCGGAAACCGGCCGATACACTTGGAATGGCGAAACGTCCGGCGGAACCGAACTCGCCGAAGACGGCGTCTATCAGTTGGAATTGCAGATGTACAAGGACGGCGAGTTGCAACGCACGACGTCCCCTCGCCTGATTGGCACGGTGACAGGCGTGACCGCAGATGAAACAGGCACAATGTTGCTGGAAACGTCGCTAAACCTCACGACCGAAATGGCGAACGTCGAGAAATACAACCGGTAGGAGCGGTCTGAACCTTCTGCCCTGAAACAGGATCAAAGGTCCTGTTGGGCAATATCCACAATCAGGACATTCTGAATACCGGATGGCACAGCCTTCTGCAGGTTCAGCAAAACCATGGCACGGATGGTTTCGTAACTTTCCACATCCGTCAGGCTCTCGAATGTCCGGCCATCATTGCTGAGCTCGATCAGCGTGGTCATGATGTTGTCTCGGATCTTGGGCTCCATTGAGAACAGTTTCTGCGAAACGCTGGAGTCCGCTTCCAGATTGATGTTCAGGATCACTAGGCTCGCGACCTTGCGGTCATGCATGATGGGCACAATGAATTCGCGGGTGAACTTGAAATAGACGACGTCCCCCGACGCGTCACCTCCACCATGGCCGCCACCACCGTGACCAGCGGATTCCTTTTTTGCCCCGTGGGAATCCTTTTTCTTCTCGCTGCCATGGCTGTCTGCTGCGCCATGACCATCAGCCGCTTTTTTCGAGTCATCATGCGCAGCTGTACTGGCCGCTGCTGATAGTCCCGTTTTCACAAAATGCCCTGTGATGCCGCCGATGAGAATGCAAACGACAGCAACCACTGCAGAGATGACATGCTTCATGTCGGTCTCCCACCCCTAGAATGGCAGCACCTTGTCCAGAAATTTCGGCACGGCCTTACGCCCGTTGGGACCGGTTGTGTCACCCTGATTGACATAGGAAAGCTGGGCATCGGCGATCTTGTCATACGTTACAGTGTTGGTCCGGGTAATGTCCTGGGCGCGAATAACGCCTGAGACGCTCAGATAGCGGGTCTCGTTGCTGACCCGTGTCTGCTGATACCCCTGAATGATTAAGTTCCCGTTCGGTTCGACACCAACGACACGCGCTGCGAGTGTGAACGTCACTTTCTCGGCCCTGTTGACGGCGCCGTTTCCCGCCATGTTTGAGTTACGCTGAAAATCGATTGCCGGAGACACGCTTGCCGATCCCGGCAGTGCGTTGTTCAGTATGTCCGGCAAGCCAAGCAGCGCATCGATACTCATATCCTCGCTGGATCCGCGGCTCCGGGACAGCGAGCTTTTAAGGCTGGCCTGATCATCCATTTCCACAACGACCGTCAACAGGTCTCCCACAGCCTTTGCACGGCGCATGCTGAGCAGCGCGTTAGCAGACGTTGCCCAAAGAGACGGGTTGGGTTCTGTAACGGCGTCCATATCGACCCCCGCCCCTGCCCAGGGTCCGGCATAAAGCGGAACTGGTTCTGGCTTTGGATCGGACAGGGGAGAGCCTGCGCAAGCGGTTGCGGCAGTGGCGAGGAGTACCGTCGAGATAAAATGTTTCATTGTGCCAGCACCCATCCGCTTTCCTGAACGATGCCCTGCACCATTTGTTTTGATTGTTGATTCAACACCGTCACAGGGTCATTGACCCCTGCATCTCCAAGGGCCCGGCCGGAGGCGGTAATCTCCAAACCGCCCTTGATGTATTTCACAGAGACAACCTGATTGCGCCGCACCAGCACAGGGGCCCGCGTGTTCTCAAACGTGATCGGCTTTCCGGCATAGACTGTCCGCAGCACTTCGCGGCCGACCAGAGGATCGCCAGAGGCATTCTCTCCCTCTTCGGTGGTTGCGTTGTAAGCGGTGACGGGATCGCCGGCGCGGATCACTTCCGCCGCCACGAGGGAAGATGACCCCGCGAATAGCGTCATCATTCCAAGACTGAGTGCGAGAACAGACATCGTGATTACTTCACCCTCGTCGTTGCAGCGAGCATTTCATCGGAGGCCGTGATCACCTTCGAATTCAACTCGTATCCACGCTGGGCTTCGATCAGCTCCGAAATCTCTTTCACCACATCGACGCCAGACCCTTCCAGAAAACCCTGCCGGATAAAGCCTGCACCTTCAGTACCCGGTACTTGCTGTGTCGGGGTGCCGGAAGCCTGGGTTTCACGGAACAGGTTATCGCCCATTGCCTCCAACCCCTTCTCGTTCACGAAGCGGACCAGTTGAATATTTCCAATGGCTTGCCCTTCCGTGACGCCCTCAAAATAGGCGACTACTTCGCCATCCCGGCTGATTGAGATCTTCTGCGCGTCATCCGGGATGATGATCCCGTCCGTCAGCGGGAAGCCATCCATTGTGACGATCTGGCCGTCCTGCCCGCGATTGAACTTGCCGTCCCGCGTGTAAGCTGACTCGCCGGATGGGAGCGTAATTTCAAAATAGCCGGATCCGTCGATGGCGAGGTCCAGCTCTGCATCAGTTGGATTCAATGCCCCCTGCGTCAGTTCCATCGAGACCGTTGATGGTCGAACACCGGTACCAATCTGAATGCCGGCGGGCACCAGCGTCCCGACCTGCGACGTCGATGTGCCGGGTGTCAGGTATTGCTGATAGACGAGATCGGAAAATTCCGCAGACCGGGGCCGGTAGGCCGCAGTGCTCATGTTCGCGATATTGTTCGAGATGACATCGACCCGCATCTGTTGCGCGGCCATCCCTGTCGCGGCGATTTGTAGAGATTTCACGTCCTGCTCCTTCTCTTATCTGCTGCTTCTTCTGTTATCCGTTACGAATTGCACTGATGATCTGGCTGACACGCTGATCTTCACGCTCGAATAGGGCCTGGCCGGCTTCATAGGCGCGCTGCACCTCGATCATGCGCGCAACCTCCAGCACCGGCGAGACATTGGACTGCTCCAACGCGCCCTGAACGATCTCATTGTTTTCCGCAGGCCTGTGACCGTCGGGCGCAGAAAAATAGGAGTTTGAATCACGTACCAGCGTCGCTTCTTCATCAACGGTGACCACGCCGATCTGACCAACCTCTTGCGGTGGCAGGCCATCCCCCGAACTGACCGTCACTGTGCCGTCCGCAGCAACGCGGATCTCGCTTGCATTTTGCGGAATATTGATCGGTGCTCCAGCGGCGCTCAAAACCGCGCTGCCGTTCATGTCGACCAGTTGTCCGTCAGTAGATAGCTGGAAATGCCCCGCACGGGTCAGGCGCTGCCCTTGCTCTGAATTGACCAGAAAGAAACCGTCGCCCTGAATGGCGAAATCCATTTCCCCGCCGGTAACCTTCAGCGCCCCTTGCGACATTGCAAAACTATGTCCGGCCAATCCGCCCATGGAGAGCGATGACGACTGAGATCCGGTCGCGACAAGGAACTCGCCGAAAAGAGCGCGGTCCGATTTGTATCCGGTCGTGCTGGAGTTTGCGAGATTGTTCGCGACAACCTGCATTTCCTGCATCAGGCCCTGCTGACGGCCGAGCATGGCGTAAATGGCGTTCGACATTAGTGCGCGCCTCCGGTGACTTGTTCTGAAGAAAGATCTGATTTGCCGAGAACAGACGCGACCTTCGCCATTGCGACCTTGGGCCGTACCGGCATCGCCAGATCCTTTGCGGTCTCACGCATGGCGAACACCCTCTCCGCACGCTGCTTTTGCACAGGGTCAGTCAGGCGCGCGGCCGCGTCGTAGATCGCATCCGAAACCAGCCAACGACCGGACGCCGCATCAAGCTCTATGAGAGCCAGAACGGTTTCCGGTTTCAGATCCAGCCTCTGTTCGTACACATGCAGGCCGGCGGCATCTCCTTTCCGGATCGCACTTTCTGCGGCCAGAAGATTGAGAGGTGCGTTATCCGGGTAAGCTTGGGCCCAGTTTGTCACGGCATCAAAGTCACCGCTTCTGAACTCAAGACCCGCCAATTCCGCAATGACTTCATCGTCCGCCTCATCTCGCCGCATCAATACCCGGGTCAGAGAAACAAGACCAAAGCGCACCGCCAAAGAGGCGCCCGACCGGTAAAGCTGTGTACGCTCAGGCGCCGCCTCAAGAATGCCGGGGTCGGAGACCAGCGCATTGATTGCTGCCAGGTTGCGGAGCCGGTTATCGCTGGCCAGGTCGCGTTCCAGTCCGCCAATGAATTGGCGGCGGATCTCCTTTTGGGCTGCCGGGTTCTGCAACGCCGGCATCCCAGAAAGTTCCAGGATTGGCTGATAGTGCGAGCTGCCACTCAGTTCCTGCAATGCATATTGGAGGCTGGCTGCAAGCTCCCGATCATTGCCAGTCTGACCGAACTTTTTCATCAGTTCACCCAGCAGGATTTCCTCATGCAATTCGCTCAGGGGCTTGTTGTGCCGCATAAGCACCGCAAGCGCCTGCTCCTGAAACAGGGGTTCACTGAGGAAAGCCCGCACAGACTTGTCCGCGTCCGGGCGGTTTTCTCCAAGGTCGATGATGGCCTTGACGAATTGTAGCTGCGACGCCTCCTCCACCTGTTCCGGTGTAAAATCAGCCAGGAGTTTGACCGGAAGAATACGTTCTCCGCGCTTATCGAGCTGCGGTACGACTATTGCGGCAAGGTCCGCCCGCAGCCGGAACGGCAATTTCCGGAAGCCGTTCAGGTTTTCGCTGAATGTCTGAACGCCCGCATCCTGATCGTTTGCCAGCAGCGCAGCTCCAAGCCAGACGCCTGCCTCCGGGCGGCACTCCGCCAGCTTGCGGAAATAGTCCACATCTGCGGCCGACCGGTTTTCCATCAGGCTCGCAACCTTGCGGTATGCCGCTGCGACCGGTCCGGATGCCGACTTCAAGACCATACCGGATTCAGAATAGAGCCCAAGCGCCAAATAGGCTTTTGCGAGCTGTATACCGTCCAACCCAGCCGCTTCACCAGGCAGTCCGGATACGTTCTCCTGGAACGTGTAGATTTGCTGATAGCGGTCGAACCGCTCAAATGCATCAAAATCGAGTGGATAAGGCCCTTCGCAGTCTACTTCCACCGGGAAAGGTGCCGCCTGCCTCATACGCACACCCGTGGGCAGGCTATCCTGCGCCATGCTGTTGTCCATTTCCGGTTCCGCCTCCCCTGTCGGAGTCAGCAGGCCCTCGTCAATGGCATCGCGAACGAACTGATCGAGTTCGTTCGCAAGCTGAGTTGGCTGCCCTGCTTCCGGTCCGGATACAGCATCAGTGTCTTCAAGCGCGAGCGAAGCCGGCGCGAGTAAGCTGCTGAGCAGAAGGAGGAGGCAAAGCCGCTTCATGCTGCCTTTTTAAGCTCCCGAATTGCCTGCTCGACATCGTCGAAAGTCGGACGAACCCGTGCCGGGGCATGACGGCGAGCCACCTCAACCGAAATGTTGACCGGGTTGTGGTGCAGGTTGGAGACAAGGAGACCGCCAATCGTCGCGTAGAAGAAATGTTCTTCCGTACGATTGTGCTTCACCTTGTTGGCAAACGGACCAACGATTCCGTAAGCGAGAAACACGCCAAGAAAGGTCCCGACCAGAGCGCCGCCGATCATTCCGCCCAGAATTTCCGGCGGCTTGTCAATTGCGGCCATTGTCTTGATCACCCCGAGGACAGCCGCGACGATCCCCAGCGCCGGTAGCGCGTCTGCCATATTCTGAAGGGCATGAGCGCCGTGCAGGCTGTCTTCCTGCAGGCCTTCGAGCTGCGCTTCCAGCAACTCCTCCACCTGATGAACATTGTCGAAGTTCATGATCATCGAGCGGATGGTATCGCAGATCATCTCGACAGCGGAGTGATCCTTCAGGATCTTCGGATATTTGGCAAAAATATCGGACTCGTTCGGTGCTTCAATATGCGGTTCGATATCTACCGGGTTCTGCTTGAGCACGTTCAACAGCTCATGCATCAGGCACAAGAGATCCTGATAGTCCTGTTTTTTCCATTTCGGTCCTTTGAAAACCGACGCAATGTCGCCGACCGTGTGCTTGATGGTCGTCAAATCGTTGGCCGCCAGGAAAGCGCCCAGCGCTGCGCCCCCGATCATCATGCCCTCGAAAGGAAGAGCATGAGTGATAATTTCCATCTTGCCGCCGGCCAGAAGGTAGCCACCAAATACCATGGCAACCGTCACCAGCATCCCTATAATTGCATTCACTGCTCAACTCCCCTCAAGCAATCCCAGAACGGATGATTGCTATGAATCCACGATTTCCTGCGCAAAGGTTTTCGAAATCGGCGTCTTCAGTTTCAAAGCCCTCTGACGTTTCCAGACGCCCAATTCACCGGTACCGATATCGACACACCCATTGATCGTATCTGCGGACAGCGATAGCCGTCCTCCATCCGCGCCAGCGAGCGGCAACACGGTGCCGACTTCCAGCTTGGCGCATTCACCAATTGTCAGAGACAGGCGGTCCAGCACAGCGTCCAGCATTGTTGTGGATGCCAGGATGCTGTTGTTCAGCGATCTTTGGCTCTTGTGCCTGCCTTGCCCCTTCCGGTCAGAAGCGGCCCGCTGACTCGAAACTGCGTATTGTTGTATGAATTCAAAGAAATACGCGAACCAGACGCTGGACACTTCATCATCCATCCGGAGCTGGTATTCCAACAACAGGTATCGACTGGATGCCTCGAAACGACCTGCGGCACCGCTCGGATCTGGCGCCGAGGACACCCCTTCTTCCGCATCGAACAGGTCCGATGTGACCTGATGACAAAGTTCCAGCCCGGCCTGCTCAGCGAGCAATTTCAGAAAGAGCGGCGAGGCATCGCCAAGACTCTCAATATCCTGATTCATCCGGACGGCCGCATTGCGGATGGATCCGGCCGCGTCCAATGCAATCCCGGCCAGCCCTGGTGAAGTTGCCGCTGAATAGTAGAAGCCGCTTTCCGCTTCCAGCTTCTGCTGGGCCTCTTGGCCGTTCACAACCCGGCGGCTGGCGAGCGAAACTTCCGGTCGTATACCATAGGTGTCTGCCGCCCAATCCTGGGTGCAGGCCTGCAACTGCAGCCAGAAATGCTGCAGTTGCATTATGCTGGGAGGAATACCCGCCCCAGCGTCGATCTTTTTCCGCAGAACTGCAGACACAGTTTGCCACCTATTAAAAAAACGTACCGTCCCGTTAACCAGTGATGGTGGGTGACCGGTTGAAAAACCATTAACAGCCCGGGGCAAGTTAACCATCGGCTCCGCAGCGTTCCTTCACGGCTGTCTGGTAGAAAGCCCCTACTGCCTCAAATGGTTAGGGTTAATGAGTAGCAAGCAACAGCCAATCGTCTACACGACAATCATCAAGCGAAAGAAGGTCGTCAAAGCCGACGGACACCATGGTGGTGCCTGGAAAGTTGCTTATGCCGACTTCGTCACCGCAATGATGGCGTTCTTCCTTCTGATGTGGTTGCTCAACGCCACGACAGAGGAACAGCGCAAAGGTATTGCCGACTATTTCAACCCGACAATTCCGATCAGCCGCATCTCAGGCGGTGGGTCCGATGGCCTGAATGGCTCGTCCATTTTTACAGAAGAGACCTACGCGAAAATGGGAACCGGCGCATCGCGGTCGAAATCCATCGACTCGCATGGGACGAAAGACAAAACAGACGAACGCGCCATTGCCGCACAGCTTGAAGACCTGAAAAAAGGCCTGACTGAAGACGGTCATCAGATTTCAGAACACATGCTGATCAAGATGTCGCCGGAAGGCATCGTTGTGGAGATCACGGACTCGGCCAAAACCCCACTCTTCCCGGTCGGCTCCAGCCATCCATCCGAGCTTCTGGCGGATCTCATGGGACAAGTTGCTGGCTCGTTTGGCAGCTTTGAAAACCAGGTGAAGATTGTCGGACATACAGACAATCGAACCTATAGGAATGCCGGCATTTACGATAACTGGAACTTGTCAGCGGATCGTGCCAACACCGCTCGGCGGCTCCTGGTCCGTTCAGGCATGCCAGCTGACCGCATCCGGGAAGTTTCCGGAAAGGCCGCCTCGGCCCCCCTGATCCCCGAAGACCCTGCGGCCCCCCAGAACCGCCGGATTTCGATTACCATTCTGACCCAATAAATTTATACGGTTAAGCGGGGTTATCTCGTCATTAACCAACGAGAATTACTCATGGTTGTGTCACTTTGCAGGAGCAACCGACATGAGCATTTCTTCGTCCCTGAACGCGGGTGTGATGGGGTTGGGTGTCAACTCCGCCCGTCTCTCGACAATCTCCGACAACATCGCCAACTCATCGACCCTGGGCTACAAGCGCAGCCAAGTCGACTTCTCGAGCATGGTGCTTCATCAGCGGTCGTCCGCATATGCGGCTGGCGGTGTGCGGGTCGACTCCTTCAAGGACATTGCCGCAACGGGGCCGCTCACCTCGACCGGGAATGCCACCGACATTGCCGTTACTGAACGAGGCCTCTTGCCGGTGACGAATGAAGGCGGAATCGGCGCTGTTCCTTCCGAGCGTTCGCTCATGCTCCTGCCGACCGGATCTTTCTACCCCGACCAGAATGGTTACCTCCGCACCCAGAGCGGTATGTTTCTGCTTGGCTGGCCTGCCGACTCTTCAGGTGACATCGGGAATGTCAGCCGCAACAGCGGCCTGAACCTTGAGCCTGTGAACATTGCAACGTCCCAATTCACCGCGTCACCAACAACAAGCATGGAACTGGGTATCAATCTGCCGGCGGACGCAACCACCACGGGCGGTTCTGGTGAGCCCTATTCCCTGCCAATTGAATATTTTGACAATCTCGGCCGTGCCCAGACAATGACGATGGAATTCACTCCAAACGTTCCGGCTTCCGGATCGTCAAACGAATGGGACGTTCAATTCTTCGATAGTGCCGGTGATCCTGTTACATCTCTTGGTGATCTGAATCTTGTCTTCGACGACACAGCATCGAATGGGGGCCGGATCGCATCGGCAACGGCCAGCGGAGGGGTTAGCTATGATGCGGCCACCGGCAAGTTATCAATGACCCTCGAACATGGCCCCATTGATGTTTTCATCGGCCGTCCAGATGACAGTGCAGGGATTACCCAGTTGGCTGGCCCCTACTCTCCAACTGCGGTGACTAAGGACGGCGCTCCGCTAGGTGACCTGGCCTCCGTCGAGATCGACGAGAACGGCTATCTGCAAGCTATCTATGACACGGGGCTTCGCCGGACACTCTACCAGATTCCAGTCGGTGACGTGCCGAACATGAATGGTTTGACTGCACTCGACGGACAGGCTTATTCGGTCTCTTCTTCGTCCGGAAGCCTTTACCTCTGGAATGCGGGCACCGGACCGGTTGGCGCCGTCGCGGGCTACTCGCTGATGGAATCAGCCACTGATATTGCCGCTGAACTGACCGATCTCATCGAAACACAACGGGCCTATTCTTCAAACGCGAAGATTGTTCAGACCGTTGATGAGATGCTGCAGGAAACCACCAACCTGAAGCGCTGATCCACGCTTGAAGGGGACGGCACGTAAGTGACCATATCCAGCGCCATCCAAGCGGCACAGTCAGGCCTTCGGATCACAAGTCTGAAGGCCGACGTTGTCGCCACGAACGTCTCGAATTCGACGACGGCGGGCTATGTCCGCCGTTCGCTCATTGTGGCCGAGAATGTCCTGGGCGGCGCAAGCGTCGGGGTCAGGTCCGTCGGCATCTCCCGGGCTGGCAACGAAGCCTTGTCAGCCGAACGCCGCTCTCTCGGCAGCGATCTTTCACAGGCCGATCTCTTTGCGTCGACCTGGAATACGATTTCTGCCCGTGTCGGAAATACAGCGGACGGGTCCGGCCTGTTCGGTCTCTTCTCGAATTTCGAGAGTGCCCTGTCCAATCTGGCAATATCACCGGAGTCCGGGTCGGACATGGCCGCTACGCTTCAAGCAGCCAGTTCCCTTGTCAATGAATTCAACGCCCTTTCCGATTTTGCCACAAACCTTCGTGCAGAAACGGACCATGAGATCGGAATCGGTGTCGACACTGTCAATGCGGCCTTGAAAGGCATTGAGGACATCAACGGAAAGCTCGCCAAGATTGACCGCACCAGCGGTCAGGCAGCGTCTCTGATAGACGAACGTGGCCGCCTGCTCGACCAGATTTCAGAATACCTGCCCATACAAACCGTACCGCGCCAGAGCGGTGGCATCGACATCGTCACGCAGGAAGGCGTCTACCTTCTGCAAACAAATGCCAAGCAGATCGAATTTACGCCCTCTACCGTGTTTGGCCCGTCACAGACACTCGCCGGCGGGGGACTGTCTGGCCTGACGGTCGCAGGTATCCCGATCACGCCTGGGGCCTCCTCCTACGGTGCAGTGTCGAGCGGCATGTTCGGCGCTCTGTTCACACTTCGCGATTCCGACCTTCCTGCTTTCAGCGACCAGCTCGATACGCTAGCGGGTGACCTCATTGCCCGCCTTTCCGACGATTCCATCGACCCGACGAAAGCACCGGGCGCACAAGGCCTGTTTGTCGACTCAGATGGTTCGGGCGACCCGGGGCTTGCTGGACGGCTGGCACTCAATCCAGCCATCGATCCCGACCAAGGTGGCAGCATATGGCGCTTGCGAGACGGTATCGGTGCCGTCAGCGAAGGTCCATCCGGGAATGCGACGACGCTCCAGAACATGCTGGACGCCATCACAACCGTCCGCCCAATGAATTCTGGCGGATTTCAAGGCAGTTATTCTTCTAGCGAACTGCTGGCCCAGTTTGCCTCGACAACCGGACAGAAACGGATCAGCCATGAAGCGATCGTCTCTTCCGCCTCTTCGCAATACACGATCATGGCCGAAGCCGAAGTTTCCGAAACCGGGGTCAATGTCGACCAGCAAATGCAGGATCTGCTGATCATCGAGCAGTCCTATGCCGCGAACGCCCGAGTGATTGAAATTGCAAGCAACATGATCGACCGGCTGATGGAGATCTGATGACATGCGCCTGACCCTGCCTATTACTCACCTCTCATCCGGCCTCAGTGAGACCATCGTACGGTTGCGTGACCGCATGGACACAACCTCGGAAGAAGCTGTTACAGGCCGATACAAGGACATGACGGCACATCTGTCCGGCCGTATCGGCCAGGCAATGCTCGGACAGAAGGCGATCGACGATGTCGCAAACGAGCGGACCCAACTCACGCTCAAGGAGACCAGGCTGGAAATCATTCAGCAGTCTCTCACGGCAATCGACGACAATATCGGACAACTTGGCGTTCGAATGAAATCCGCACTTGGCTCAGAGGACTTTACGGCACGGGAATCGGTGGTGCGCGATGCCAAGGCGGCGTTGGCCTCCACATTTTCCGTACTCAACACCCGGCATGGAGAACGTTATCTGTTCTCTGGCGACGCGACGAACACCAAACCCGTCGGCGACGTGGACATTTTTCTGGGTGATGTCCGCTCCATGGCGGCCTCTGCCACCGACGCCGCAGACTTTGCGGCGCAAATGGATTCATATTTCAACACGCCCGGTAGCGGGTGGCAGGCCAATGTCTATTCCGGAACCGCGACGGCATCCGATCCGGCCAGCCTGACCGGAACAGATCCGGCAATTACCCAGACGCTGCAGGGCCTCGCTGTTCTTGCCCTTTCGGGTTCTGATGAAACCCTGCCCCTGCTCAATGGCAACAGCGACACCCTTATCGCGGCGACAGAAACTCTGGCGGACGGCCAGGCCGCGCTGACCAATGCACGAGCAGAACGCGGCATTCTTCAGGCCCAGATCGAGTCATCGAAAAGCGCTCTCGACCTTGAAGAAACTGTCCTCACGCATTCATTCAATCAAATGACGGCAAGAGACCAATACGAAGCGGCATCAGAGCTGAAACGACTCGAAACCAGTCTCGAAGCCTCCTACACACTTACCGCCAGGCTCGCCAATCTCAGCCTGCTGAACTTTATGAGATAGTGCCATGAAATGGACCACCCTACTCCTTGCCGCGTTTTCTGCTGCGACCATGGCCTTCTCCGCGGGCGCCGAAACGCGCATTCGCGATATTGTGGATGTGGAAGGCATTCGCCAGAACGACCTGGTCGGCTACGGCATCGTTGTCGGCCTGAACGGCACCGGCGATACAGTGAAAAACTCCCCCTTCACGGAAGACTCCCTCTCCTACATGCTTGAGCGCCTCGGCGTGAATGTTCAGGGAGAAGAGATCAAGCCGAAGAACGTCGCCGCCGTTCTTGTCACGGCCACGCTGCCCTCTTTCTCGAGGACCGGGTCGAGCGTCGACGTGACGGTTGCCTCCATCGGTGATGCGAAAAGCCTCGAAGGCGGCACACTCATTCTTACCCCGCTCAAAGGCGCCGACAATGAAGTCTACGCGGTCGCACAGGGGTCCATTATCGTCAGCGGTATTGATGTTCAGGCGCAAGGCGCGCGCGAAACGCGCGGTACACCCACGACGGGCGCGGTACCAAATGGCGCCCGCGTCGAGCGCGAACTAGCTTACGACTTCAACCAGCGTCGCGAATTGACACTGGCCTTGCGGAGCCCGGATTTCACCACCGCAGCGCGGATCGAGGATGTCATCAATGGCCGGGTCGGCAGCCCCATCGCCTTCATGCGTGATCCCGGAACCGTCGAACTGAACTTCGGAGCACTGCAGGTGTCCCCTGCCCGCCTGCTGGCAGAGATCGAGAATCTGACCGTACCCGTCAATGCCCCCGCCCGGATCGTTATTGATGAAAAGTCCGGTACCATCGTGATGGGCGAAGATGTCACCATCTCCCGCGTCGCGATTGCGCAAGGCAATATTTCTATCAAGATTTCAGAGTCGCCTGTCGCATCCCAACCTGGGCCATTCTCAAAAGGCGAAACGCAAGTGCTGCCCAGGTCCGAAATTTCGATCGGCCAGACAGGCAGTGGAAATATCGCGATGCTGCAACCAAATGTAACTCTGTCGGAACTGATCTCCGGCCTGAACGCACTCGGCGTCACACCTCAGGAAATGGCAGATATCATCCGTTCCATGAAAACGGCTGGCGCTATCCACGCCGAACTGGTTGTCCGTTAGGGATTTCGTCTGACGCGCTGCGGACTGGACGCCTCAGGCGTCCTTTTCTGCACTGCGCTCAAGTACAATCAGACCACGGCGCTTGAGGCCCATCAGAGTATTCAGGAACTCACGCTGGACCGTCTCGGCTTCATCCGCCGCCAGAGGCTGCATTCCGCTGAGGTCGTCGCGATACTGATCTGCCATGCGCGAGGAGATGTTGCCGAGCAGGTAGTCCGATACCGCGCTGTTGCTCCCTTGCAATGTGCCGAGGAGCTTCAGCAGGAAGGACTGATCGACTTCCCGGAAGACAACCGGTACGGCATTTTTCGGCAAGAGGTCGGGCAAGCCTTCGAGCGTGAAGATCGATTTTTCGATCCCTTCCAGCTTGTCCTCATGCTTGGACCGCAGGAAGGCGACCAGGCTATCACGCTTTTCGGAGGAAATGAGGCTCAGCAGCTCTCCAACGGAGGCAAGGTTCTCCCCCTCCTCCTCAGCTTCTTCCTGGACGGCGTTGAGAAACTCCATTTCGACCATGCGGCCGAGCACCTGGTCGACCCCGGGGTCTGCCTTGCGCGGCTCAACCATGTGACCGATCATCGGACCCAGCTTGTCGCCTTCCATGTGACCCAGCACTTCGGAAGAAATGGAAACGTCCAGCTTCTGGAGGATTAGCGCAATCAGGTTCGGAGACAGGCGGGACAGATAGGCTGCAATCTGCTTCGGCTCCCTGCGTTCCAGACGCTCCCAAACGCTGAGTTCCTCGTCATCCTCATCGGTCGTCGTCTCCGGGCTGTCATCGCTGAAAATCAGGCTGAGGCGCCCTGAGTCCACGACTCCGGACAAAACTTCCTTCGCGCGCGTCCGGCCACCTCGCAGCGCACCATTTGTTTTGCGCAACCGGCTGAGAAAATCCATAACGATCTCAATGAGCTCGTCTCGCGTCAGCATGGAGAGGTTTTCAAGCGCGGCCGCGACCTTGGCCAGCGCGGCATCGTCGAGCTTGTCGACAATCGGCTTGGCCGCCCCTTCCCCCAATAGGGCAATAATCACTGCCGCGCGTTGCGCAGAACTGATCGGCACAGGCTGCGGTGCTGGTGCCACACCCATCTTCTGCGCGCGGCGCGCTGGCAGACTTTCGACATTAGAGGCGGGTCGGACTGAACTCATCCTGCATAACCGCGCAAAATGGCTTCTGTAATCTTAAGCCAGCCATCTGCCAGAACAAAAAAGCCAAGCTTGAATGGAAGAGAGACGACAGTGGGCGGCACCATCATCATCCCGACCGCCATAAGCACTGAGGCGACGACAAGATCAATCACCATGAAAGGCAGAAAGATGACAAAGCCGATCTGGAAGGCATGCTTGACTTCCGACAGCATGAAGCCGGTCGCAAGCAACGGAAAGGACGGGGCTTCCCCCTCGACGAGCGGCCGGTTCAGAGCGTCACTCAGCACATAAAGGGTTTCCGGCTCGGTGCGGTTTGTCATGAACGTCCGGAACGGATCTGTCGTCATGACCCAGGCCTGTTCTTCCGTCAGCACGCCATCCATGTAGGGGGAAATGCCGTTGTCCCAGGCATTTGTGAAAACAGGCTCCATGACAAAGAAGGTCAGGAACATGGCCAACGCCATGATCATCATATTGGGCGGGGCCTGCTGAACGCCGACCGCCTGGCGCATGAACGAGAATACGATCACCATGAACGGCAGGCACGTCACCATCATGGCAATGGCTGGCACCAGGCTAAGCACAGACACCAGCAGGAACAGCTGGATCACCGAGCGGCTGAGGCCGCCCTGCCCGTTGCCGTTCAGGACATCATTCAGGCTGGGAACCGGATCGAGCTGCGGCGCACCTTGCGCATGCGCGGCGAGCGAAAAGCCCACCGCGGCGAACATAATCAGAATGCTGAAGCGGAGGAAAATGCCTCCTGCCCTAGCCCAGATCATCGTAGGATTGCTCCGGTATCTCCGTGATTTTCACGCCAAGCGAACCGTCTTCGGTTTCGACAAGCTCGCCCTTTGCGATGATCTTGTTATCGATCGTCAGGTCGACCGGGTCCTCGATGCGAGACGTCAGCGGAACAATCGACTCTGGCTGCAGATCGAGAATTTCGGACACGCTGAGGCGCGCCTGTCCAATCGAAACGGTAACAGTAACCGGAACGCTGAAGATCGTGCGCCGGTGCTGGTTCGCCGTGGATGGATCGCGGCGCTCGACGTCAGCAGGTTTTGGTTCGGCTTCCATAGGGGCGGTCATGAGTCTACTCCTCAATCATTGTGTGGGAGGGGTCCAGATGGGCGAGGCACGCTGCCAGCAGGCCCTCGAAATCGAAAGTCACGCCGCCGGTCTTCCATGAAACCAGAACGCGAGGTTCGCCCGCAGTTTCTGCGGGCACCAGTTTGCAACGCCCGGCCAGTGACGACTCACGGGCAATAATGGGGTCCAGCTTGTCCAGCATTTCCTGCTGCGCACGGATTTCCAGCGTCGGCACCGACGCGGGGACAAGGTCAGGAAGGTGCCGGGCGATTTCTTCAGCCAGAAACTGCCGCGACAATTCAGGAAACAGGCGTGCAGCAAGTGCCTGGGTCACCTGCACCGAATGATCGCGCGCTTCGCCTTCAATCCGGACCAGCGTGGACGAAAGCTGATTAATCAGACTTTCGACTTCAGCGAGCCGCGGCCCGATATCTTCCGATGAAGAGGCTTCTTCCTCTTCTTCAAGCGGCGTCTCCGGTTGTGACGTGGCGGCAGTAGGCCGCGCAGCCGCCGCCTGCATCTGACCCAGCATGCGTTTCAGCTGCTCGGCGGGATGGGTCTGATCATCCCGATCAAATCGCGGCAAATTGGAAAGAAGCGCGCTACTCATTCACAGCAACCTTCCGGTCTTCATCAAGCCATTCCTGAAGGATCGCGGCGGCATCATCCTGACGCTCGGACGCATAGTCTTTCAGGGACGCGAAAGGATCGGCGGCAATCGCGTCGAGGCTGCCCGGGTCCTGGTCATCAAGAGACAAAGCGTTCGTCTTCGGCTGTTTCAGCATGGGCCGGATCACACCGAGCGCCAGAACAATGACGACAAGTCCCAGCACAAGAATCTGTATTCCCGACCAGAAGTACCGCTCCATCAGCTGCTCCATCATGCCAGGTGCAGTGGCAAGCTCTTCCACAGGGGTTGCCTGGAATGGCATGAATTCCACAGTCAGATTATCCCCTCGTCCCGGCTCAAGACCGATCGCCGACGTCACCAATTGACGGAAATCCGCCACCATCTCATCGTTGATCGTTGCGGCGTCAGGGGCGGCCGGGTCCAGCCCGAGCACCTGTTCATTGACGAGAACAGCGACAGACATCCGCTCCACCTGCCCCGGCAAGCGCTCTGTTTCCGTACGGGTTTCGTTGATCTCATAGGAGACAGATTCAGACGAATTCTTGACTGTGCTGTTGCTTTGACTACCAGCCGGGGCGCTCCCCTGAGGCAAATTGCTGGATACGGTCAATGCACCAGATGTTCCGCCGCTGGTTTCGGCAACGTCACCTGTCGTCCGTGAGCGTACAACGCGGGAGTCCGGATCATAGGTCACCGCAGAAGTCCGCTGGCGCTCATGGCTCACATCAACCGAAACAGAAACCCGTGCATTCCCCGGGCCGACACGCGCCTCCAGCAGGCGAAGGACCTTCTGCTCCAGCTGCGATTCCTGAGTTTCTGCTGCCACCCCGGATTGTTCCGTAGAAGCAGCACCCGGTCCGGCCAGAATACCCTTGTTCAGGTCGATAACGGCGACTTCGTCCGGGCTTAGTCCGGACACCGCCAGTGCAACCAGGTACTGTATACCCTGCGCCTGGCTATTCGTCAGGTCATGCGCCGACGACAGAGTCACGGATGCGGTTTGCGCCGGGTCCGACCGCGCGAAACCTGATCGCAGGCTCGCGCCGATGTGCACCCGTGCAGACTTGATTCCCGGAACAGCGAGAATTGTGCGCGTCAGCTCCCCCTCTTTCGCGCGCCAATAAGCAGCATTGTACATCTCCGAGGTCACGGAAAATCCGTTTACATTGTCCAGAAGCTCATACCCCTGGACCGACTGCTTCGGCAGCCCGTCTCGGGCCAGCGCGAACCGGACCGAATCACGATCTTTCTGAGGCACAAGGATCGCATCGCCCTTGATCTCGTATCTCGTACCGCGCTTATCTAGCTCGTCGATAATCTCCCCTGTGACGGACGCGTCGAGCCCCGAATACAGCAGCCCCATGGGCTGTTTCATGGCCCCTTGCACCATGACGCTCATGATGCCGACGACCCCCAGCACGGCGACAGCCAGCATGATCTGCCGGCTAACGGGTAAGGCTCGAAGATTGGCGATAAAATTCATGAATCAGGTCTTCCCGTATCAGGGCGGATCGGTGGAATGGTTAATATCTGGCCGAAAATCATTAACGGTTCCTTTACCCGAAGCCCTCTTTAAGGAGCATTGGGAGTCTTGGGATAGCCGGGAAGTTGATGGCCAAAAAAGGTGCTGCGAAAGCTGGCGATCAGGCCGCGGACGGCGGCGATCAGACCAGCGAAAAGAAGTCGGGCGGCGGTTTCGTCGGCTTGGCAATTCTTGCTGTGGGCGCCATGACCAGCTCTTTCGCGACCGTATATGTATTGGCTTCAGACCCACCGACCGGACCGGCTTGCCCGGTGGTTGAAACGGGTCCATCCGTCGAGCCCATCGCCCAGCAAGACCAGTCATATGTCGAATTGCAGGACATACTTATCACGATCGGAAGCGAGCCAGCGACACGCTACCTGAAGATGAAGGTGTCGATTGTCACCGGTAATGGCAGCACTGGCATGGTTGAGAAGGCCGAGCCGGTGCTGATCGATGCATTTACCAACTACCTGCGCTCGGTCGAACTCAGCGACTTCGAGAATCCCGATTTTTACGCCCACATGCGCGAACAACTGAGCCGCCGGTCCGAACTGGTGCTCGGCGGAGGCGTCTCCCAAGGCGTCCTGATCACAGAATTCCTGTTGAGGTGAGCCCTATGCCTATTCAAGCCACGGACATCGCCATCATCCTCGTGTCATTTGCCGCGTGCGCTTACTGTTTCGTACTGAACCGCCGCCTGAAGGCGCTACAGGATACACGCGACGGCCTCGGCGCGACGATCATGGCCATGTCCAAATCCGTTGCTGCCATGTCCAGCTCGACAAAGGAGACGCGTTCGCATGTCGGCGAAATGGCCGCGCGTCTCGGAACCCATCTGGAAGACGCAAAACAGACATGCGCGCGCCTGGAAGAACTGAAAGCGTCATTGGAAGCTACGCAGAAGGATGCGGTCGACCAGGTCACCGCATCTCAAGCCGAGCTCAGCACGATGATGCGGATCATCCTGGATCAGTCAAAGACACGGATCATGGAGATGAACCGGGTCATGCAGGACATGCGTGAAATGACAGAAGCCGCCGACGAAGACTATCGCCCCCTCGCCCAGACCACCGGGCGCTGACCTCGCAGAAAACGGAACAGGTTGCCTGCCATGAAGTCCCTCACCAACAGCCGATCCTATGTCCTGCTCACGCTGGGATTCCTGTTCACGCTGGGTGCCGCCGTCAGGTTCCTGCCCAGCAATCTGGCGATTGCGGAAAGCCCGCAGAAACCGTCCCACCCCGCGGAATCAGCAGATCAGACTCCGGCGCCGTCCTCCATCGCGCCAGGCGCCAAACAGGTCGACCAGGTCTGCTTTACGGCTGAGACAGCTGCACTTCTGGCGGATGACCAGAAAAAGCTGAAAGAACAACAGGCCGCCCTTCAGGAACTGGAATTGGAATTGCTCGCCCGTCAGCAGGAACTCGACCGGCGCGCGTCCGATCTCAAGGCGGTGGAAGCCACATTGCAGGACCGCTGGGGCCAGCTTCAGGATGCTTCCAATGATGATATGGACCATCTTGCGCGCATGTATGGCACCATGAAACCGGATCAGGCGGCATCTATCTTCAACCAGATGGATTCCGACTTCGCGGCCGGCTTCCTGCGCCTGATGCGCTCGGAACAGGCGGGTATGATCCTTGCCGGCATGGAGACCAAGAAGGCATATGCCGTCAGCTTGCGTCTCGCCGCCCTGAACGAAGACGTCCGGAAGTCCTCCAATAAGGAGTAGCGTCGATAATCTGATCGTTCCAAGATAGACTCATTCTGATGTATCCTGTAATGATAGCACTTGCTATCTAAATACGATCCGGGCAACGGACGGGGAGACAAATGGTGAGGATATTCGCAGCGACGCTGCTGGTGGCATGCGCTTGCGCCTGTTCCCGCGGCGCGATCGGGGGGGCCACGCCTGAGATTGTCGAGCCTGACGCCCGACACATTGCCCTCGCCGAATCACTGGTGCCCTCCGACCCGGACCTTGCCGCGATCTATGACCGGTCCTGTCGCGCTTGCCACGCGCTGAACGGGCTTGGCGCCCCGCTGACAGGCCATTCTGCGGCCTGGGCGCCGCGTATCGACCAGCGCGGCATGGATGGATTGATCGCCTCAATTCATTCGGGACGCGGTACGATGCCTTCCATGGGATACTGCCCGGACTGCACAGACGATGACTTCCGGGCGCTCATCGAATTCATGGCAACGGAGGGTCAGTCATGAGCACCACACGCCGGGCCGTGCTGCTCGGAACCGCAGGGCTGGCTGCCGCCGTCGCGATCCCCGGCGTCCAGTACGCACGATGGAGCATGAAGGACTTCACGCGTGACGGATACAATCCGGGCTTGCCCCCTGCTCCAGAGGGCGAAGTCGCATGGACAAACTGGTCCGGGATCCAGCAATCCACACCAAATCGGATCGCCGTGCCTGCCACCGAAGCAGACCTCGCCAGTGCGCTTGCCGAAGCGCGCCGCGTCCGCCCCGTTGGCAGTGGACACTCTTTCACCGGCCTCGTCCCGTCCGAACACATGATTGTGGATGCTAGCCGCTTCTCGGGCCTGATCTCAGCTGACGCCGCGACAGGAACAGCCACGATCGGCGCTGGCACCCGTATCCGGCAGGCGGCACGTGAGCTGGATGGCGCCGGTCTCGCACTGCAGAACCTCCCGGACGTGGATGTGCAAACGCTGGCCGGGTCTTTCTCAACCTCGACGCACGGCACCGGCCGGACACTCCAACCCCTTCATGCGCACATCGAAGGATTCCGCATTATGCTGGCAGATGGCACGGCCCGCGATGTCTCTGCCGCCTCAGACCCGGACCTGTTCATGGCAGGCCGGGTATCGCTCGGCGCACTGGGCGTCATCACGCAATACACATTGAACTGCGTGCCGACCTACAATCTGAAACGCCGGGTCTGGGTCGAAAAGCTGGACACGCTCCTTGATCAGGTCATGGACCTCTCGCAGCAACACCGGAATTTCGAATTCTACTATTTCCCCTTCACTGGATATGCCGCCGGAATTTCCCACGATATCTTTGAGGGGGACGTAACAGGCCGGGTCCCGGACGAGGATGAAGACACGCTCGCCGGACTCAAGCAACTGCGCGATGTATTCGGCTGGTCCACCTGGTTGCGTGAACGGATTGCCGCCGGAAGCCTTCCGAAAGGCCTGATTGAAGAAAGCTCCGATGCCTACTGGAAGCTGCTTGCTACGGCCCGGCCGACCAAATTCAACGAGATGGAATACCATATCCCGCTCGAGAATGGCCTGACTTGCCTGCGCGAGATCATCGCCGCGCTCGAATCCCGGAACGACACGTTCTTCCCAATGGAAATCCGCATTACGGCACCAGACGACGCGTGGCTAAGTCCGTTCAATGATGGACCGCGCATGTCGATCGCCACACACGCCGCTGTGGATGAGCCCTACGATTATTTCTTCTCCGCTCTCGAACCCATTCATCGTGCCCATGGCGGCCGTCCGCACTGGGGCAAGCTGCACTCCCTGGGAAAAGCAGAGTTGATCTCCCTCTATCCGGACTTCCAGAACTTCCTTGACCTGCGCGCGTCGCTGGATCCGGAAGGGAAGTTCCTGAACCCGCATCTTGCGCACCTGTTCGGAGTAGACTTCGATGCCTGAATTATCGCGCCGTACCCTGTTTCTGGGCGGCGCCGCCGTCGCCGCCGGAGGAGCCGTCCTGATGAACAAACCCCATGACCATAGTGGGCCACGTGATCCATACTTCCTCAGCGTTCAGGCCGCCCTGATCGGCGCCGGGATCGCCTGGCCAACCCTGGTGATTGATAAAGCACGCCTCTCGGACAATGTACGGACACTGAAGACCCACCTGCCTGCCGGCATGGGCTACCGCATCGTTGCCAAGTCCCTGCCCTCGATCGGACTCCTTTCCCACATCCGAGACCTTTCCGGCACCAACCGGCTGATGACGTTCAACCAGCCCATGTTGTCGAAATTGTCGATCGACATGCCGGATGCCGACCAGCTTCTCGGAAAGCCGCTACCGGTGCACGCAGTCCGGCACTATTTCGATACACTTCCAGCTGACGCCAGCAATGCTGCCGAAAACGTTCAATGGCTGATCGATACACCCGCCCGGTTGGACCAGTATCGCTCTCTTGCGTCCGATATCGGGCGCACGCTGAAAATCGTCCTCGAACTCGATGTTGGCCTGCACCGGGGCGGCTTCGAGCCCGGCCCGGAACTCGGCGCAACCATTGAAGCGATCGAGGCAGACCCGAATCTCGAATTTTGCGGATTCATGGGGTATGAGCCGCATATTCCCTCCCTGCCGACGACGCTCGGCTGGCGAGACAAGGCGCTGAAAAGTGCGTGGAACACTTATACGTCCGCTCTGGAACAGGCGACATCCCTGATCGGCGCAGACAGGATGTCGGGCCTGACCCGGAACGCGGCTGGCAGTCCGACTTACCGCTATTACCAATCCACCGACATTGCGAACGAGGTTTCAGCGGGGTCTTGTCTTGTGAAGCCAACGCATTTCGACACAGAGCTTCTGGAACCTCACCAGCCTGCCAGCTTTATCGCGACCCCGGTGATCAAGTCCTTGGACAAGACCCGCCTGCCCGGCCTCGAATTTGCCACCGGGGCCGCTTCAGCCTGGAATCCCAATTCAAAAAAGACCGTCTTCATTCATGGCGGGCACTGGCTGGCCGATCCTGTCGACCCACCCGGGCTCGAATACAACAAGACGTTCGGGCGTTCCTCGAACCAGGAAATGCTGAATGGCGGCCCGGAGCTGTCGATCCAGCCTGACGAATTTGTTTTCTTCCGCCCACAGCAAAGCGAAGCGGTTTTCCTGCAGTTCGGCGACATCGCCGTCTATGAGGACGGCGCGATCGTCGACACATGGCCCGTTTTCCCCGTTTCGGCCTGATTTGCCTTCAGTCCTGAGGGTGTTTCAACGCGCCCGACCGGCCATTCTTGCATGGCGATAAGGACAGAAGTCGACTGTGAAACAATTGACGACCGCACACATAAACTGAACGCCTTCCCGGGATGACAGAAACAGGAAGGTGGCTGGTGGAACTCCCAAGCCTGGTGCGGGTTAATAATGCCAGCAAAAGGGAGACGGACAGCTTGGTGAACGCACTGGCAGTTCATGTCCATTTTTCGCCATGAATCTGGTGTTTGTGCCGCGTCTCTGCGCCGAGCAGAATGTCTATCGTTGCACTCAACCGCATGCTAAGGCGACAGCCGCGCGACAGCTCAGGAAGGAGGGGTCCCCCCGTGAAACTGTTGAGACTGCCAATCTATGCCGCCCTTGCTCTGGCCCTGGTCCCCGGACCGGCCCTGGCCGAACGTGACGGGCGCGAAGACATGACAGTTCTGGGCTATGTCGAAGATGTCCACGTCGGCAAGTTAGGCCTTGAAATGAAAGGAAAACTTGACACCGGCGCTGATTCTTCCTCGGTCTATGGGCGCGACGTGAAAGTCTACAAGAAGTCCGGCAAGGATGACTGGGTGACCTTTCGGCTGCGCGGCAAGAACGGCCGGACTGTGCGCTATGATCAGGATGTCCGGCGGTTTGCCCTGATCAAGCTGAAGACCGGCGGGACCATTCGGCGGCCAGTGATTCACCTGCCGATTTGTGTCGGAGGCGTTCGGGGTCTGGCTGAAGTCAATCTTGCCGACCGCGAGGACTTTGAATACGACATCCTCATTGGCCGCGAATTCCTCGCGTCCCGCGTTCTGGTCGATTCCGCATCGACCTTTATCGCTGACGACGAATGTAACGTACCTGAGCGTGACTAGTACTTTCCACACCCGCCTTCTGGCCTTTGTGCTGACCGCGATCGCCCTGACGATCTTCGGCATCAAGGTATTCCAGTACAATTACCCGCTCACGCCGGGCACCCAGACGACAACCTGGGATTTCGAGATCTATCTTGATTTTGACACCGCCAACCAGCCGGTCCGGATCGAAACGTTTATCCCGTCCAACAGCGACACACGGCGCGTCTCGCAGGAACAATTTTACAATGGCGCATTCGGGTTGCGCCTCGAAACGGCCAATGACAACGGCCGCAAGGCGATCTGGACCTATCGCTATCCAAATGACCGCAAAGTGCTGCGCTACAGGGCCCGCCTGGAGGGGGAAACTGAGCGCTCTCCCCTGCCCGCGGAAATGCACCGGCCGGCAGATCGCGAGCCACCGGAATCGCTGAATGACCTGGAACGCCAGGCCTTCCTTGTCTGGTCCTCGGACATGCGCCGGCGTTCAGCAGATGACGACTCGCTCGCAGAGTTGATCCTTCAGGAAATCTTCGTCCAGAAAGACGCCGACGAAATCGAGGCGCTTCTCCCCGTCCTGCCGCCGCCGCTCAACCGCCTGACGCTCGCAGCTGAAGCCCTTCAAAGCCAGGGCATCCGCGCACGTGTGGCCAATGGCGTTTACCTCGACGAAGCCCGACGCCGCACGGAAGTGCAACACTGGCTGGAGTACCACGTCGATGGACGCGACAAGCGCTACTTCATTGGCGCCGATCCGAAGGAATTCTTCACGATCTGGTACGGGGCGGAAGAAATGATCCGCGCCGATGGCGTGTTTGACTTCGAACCGCAGGTCTCGATCCAGCCGATCGATTCTTCCGCCTCCGACGTCATGCGGAAAGCTGCCCGCGCGGATCGTACCCCGGTGGAACTGTTCAGCTTCGACCGCCTGCCCGTCACCACACAGCTCGTTTATCAGGTTCTGATCACGATTCCGGCCGGCATTGTCCTGCTTGTCTTCATGCGCCAGTTCATCGGGATTGAAACACTCGGCACCTTCATGCCGATCCTGATCGGTATCGCTTTCCGCGAGACAGCCCTGTTGAACGGCCTGATCCTCTTCACCATGCTGGTCGCGCTGGGCCTTGCCATGCGCTTCTATCTGGAAAAACTCCGATTGTTATTGGTCCCGCGGCTGGCAGTCGTGCTGATCTTCATCGTGATCTGCATGGCGGTCATCGCGCAAGTCTTCAACAGCGCCAACATGCGTATGGGGCTTTCGATCTCGCTGTTCCCGATGGTCATCCTGACCATGACCATCGAACGCATGTCGATCATGTGGGAGGAGTACTCCGCCGAAGATGCAATCAAGGCCGGTGCCGGCTCGTTGCTTGTGGCCTCGCTGTCCTATCTGGTGATGACGAACAAGCACATCGAATACCTGCTGTTCAGTTTCCCTGAACTGCTCCTGATCCTGATGGCGGCTTGCCTGCTAATGGGCAAGTATACCGGATTGCGCGTCAGCGAGATCATCCGCTTCCGCGAACTGGCCAAGCAGGCAGAAAAATGATCGGGACCTGGGTTGCTCTGCGCAAGGCCGGTCTGCTCGGTATCAATGAGCGAAACCTTCGCCTTGTGAATGACCTCAATCCACGCCGGCTGATGCGACTGGTCAACGACAAGACCGAAACCAAACGCCTTGCCATCGAGGCAAATATTCCGACACCGGAACTCTACGGCCTGATCCGCAACCCTCTGGATATGAGGAATTTGGACAAGCTGCTCGATAAACCGGACGGCTGCGTCATCAAGCCAGCCAACGGCTCCCAGGGGAATGGTATTCAGGTCATTCTTGGCCCCATGCGGGGCGGATGGCGCCGGTCCAATGGACAGCGTGCGCTGTTCGAGGACCTGAAGTTCCACGTCAACAACGTCCTGTCCGGTATGTATTCCCTTTCGGGACAGCCTGACGTGGCGATGATCGAGTATCGCGTCAAATTCGACGAGGTCTTCGACCCGATCAGCTTCGGCGGCGTTCCCGACATCCGCATCATCGTCCTTCGCGGTATTCCCTTCGTCGCCATGGTGCGCCTGCCAACGGCAGAATCAGACGGCAAGGCAAACCTTCACAAGGGCGGCGTCGGCGTCGGCCTCGATCTGGTCAATGGCCGGACTTTGCACGGCATGCAGAATGGCAAGACGACGGAGATCCACCCTGACACGGCCAACCCGCTCAGCAATCTCTCCGTCCCCCACTGGGACGCCATGCTGTTGATGGCCGCCAAGGCCTATGAGGTGACTGGACTAGGTTATCTTGGCGCCGACATCGTGCTCGACAAGGAGAAGGGCCCGCTCCTTCTGGAACTGAATGCCCGCCCAGGCCTCGCCATTCAAATCGCCAATCGTCTGGGGATCCGGCCTCTGGTGAACGCAACGCTCACGGCAAACACAGATGGTCTGGATGCGGAAGGCCGTGTGGCGCTTGCCAAGAAGCTTTTCCGCGAATACGCGCCCGGGCTGGCAACCGCCTAGGCTTCGTCCTCCTTGTCGAACGAAAAATCCGGAAGCGACTTGAAGGCGAGTTTCAAGGCGTCACCCCAACTGCTGGAAACGGTCTGGAAGTACGGATCGTCCTCGTCGATACGCCGGTTATGACGGACCCGCATCGTCCCCTTCTCCACCACCTGTAGATCCAGCGGCATGCCAACGGACAAGTTCGCTTTCAATGTCGAGTCAAAGGAAACGTAGAGGAGCTTGATCGCCTCCTCAAAACTCATATCAGGGTCATAGGCCCGCAGAAGGATCGGCCGACCGTACTTGGTTTCACCGATCTGAAAGAAAGGCGTCTCTTCGCTGGCTTCGATGAAATTGCCTTCGGGGTAAATCAGGAAAAGTCGCGGCCCAATTCCGGCGATCTGCCCCCCCACAATCATTGTCGCGCCATAATCGGCCTCCGATTCGGGGCCGGTCATCTTCTGCGTCTTGATCACTTCTTTGAGCGTGTCGCCAATTATATTGGCGACCTGGAACATGGTCGGCGCTTCCAGCAGGCTGGGGCGGCGTTCCTTTGGGGCTTTGGCCCGTTCATCCAGAACGCTGATGACGGCCTGAGACGTTGCAAGATTCCCTGCCGTGAGAACGGTAATCACCCGCTCCCCCGGTTCTTCCCAGGTAAACATCTTCCGGAACTTGGAAATGTTGTCCACGCCCGCGTTCGTGCGCGTGTCGGACATGAAGATGAGCCCCGCGTTGAGCCGCATCGCCACGCAATATGTCACTTAGAACCCCTTCGGACCCGTTTGTTATTGTTGGACCTGGACATTGACCGAGAGAACCTCCCGTTCACCGCCATACATGACCCCTGTCATCGGACCAGCTTCGCGATAGTCGAGCCCAGTTGCAACCTGAATGTACCGTTCGTCAGGACAAACCCGGTTGGCCGCATCAAATCCGACCCACCCGAGCCCTTCGACCCAGGCTTCCGCCCAGGCATGGCCTGCGTCCTGATCGACCCGGTCCAGCATCATCATGTACCCGCCGACATACCGGGCCGGAAACCCCAGCAGCCGCGCCGCCGACGCGAAGACGTGCGCATGATCCTGGCAAACACCATGACCGATTTCGAGGGCCTCCTCGGCCGTCGTGTTCGGTCCGGTCGGCTGGGTATCATAGACGACCGCCTCTGCAATCATGTTCATCAATTCATGCAGCGTTTCGAGATTAAGTGCCGGGTCCTTTCCCAACTGGGAGACGAGACCGCGGACGCCCTTCCCCACCTTCGTAAGCGGTGTAAATCGGCGATAGAGCCAGAGGGGCGGGACCATCCGGTTATTGGTCAACACGCCCGCCGTGTCGCGAGTCTCGACCTCCCCCTGGCAGGAAATCGACACGCGCTTGGCGTCTGGCTCGATGGAGACGAGATCGACATGATTGCCGTGATGATCGACATATTGCGCTTCGAGCTTGGCCCCATCCAGAACCAGCTCCCAGGCCATAACCGTTTGTGCATCCGTGTCGTGCGGGCGCTTGCGCACCTGGTGCAGCGCATAGACCGCCGCCTTTTCATAGTTGTAGACTGTTGTGTGATCGATGCGCAGTCTCATGGCTTACTCATTGAACCTGTAGTCGGTTTCTATCTGGGCTGAGAAAGCCGCGTTCTGAGCCATGAAGCTGGTGAGGAATTC
>MDTD01005756.1_pt1 | contig 45980 bp, 41 predicted proteins | sample 811221 | NCBI WGS metagenome assembly MDTD01 (sample SAMN05326646, study PRJNA326480) | marine metagenome | isolation source: seawater | place: Pacific Ocean: South West | collected 2011 | reverse complement strand
CTGATGCTGACCGGTCCGATCTACATGCTGCAGGTCTATGACCGGGTGCTGTCGTCGGGATCGGTGGCCACGCTGGTGGGGCTCTTCGCCATCGTCATCGTGCTCTATGCCTTTCTGGGGCTCTACGATTTCCTGCGCGCGCGGCTTCTGTCGCGGGCGGCGCTGCGGCTCGATGCGCAGCTGGGCGAGGAGGCGTTCCGCTTCGTGCTGCGCGCGGGGCTCATCGGCGGCGGCGCGCAGATCGATCCCCGCGCCCAGCCGGTGCGCGACCTCGAGGCTGTTCGCGGCTTTCTGGGCAGCCCGGCGGTCACCGGGCTCTTCGATCTGCCCTGGATGCCGATCTTTCTGGCGCTCGTCTTCGTGATCCATCCCTGGCTCGGCTGGCTGACACTGGCCGGGGCGGCCATCGTGGCGGTCGCCGCCCTGCTCAACCAGATCCTGGCGCAGAAATCGATCCACCGGGCGATGTCGATGGAGGCGGCCGAGCGCACTCTCGTCGACCAGGCCCGGACCGACGCCGAAACCCTGCACGCGCTCGGCATGCGCGAGCGGCTGGTCCGGCGCTGGCGCGACATGCATGACGCGGCGCTCGCCACGGCGCAGATGGGCAGCGACCGTTCCGAAGGCTTCGCCGCCTTCTCGAAATCCTTCCGGCTGCTCTTGCAATCGGCGCTTCTCACGCTCGGAGCCTATCTCGCCCTGCGCCAGGAGATCACGCCGGGCATGATCATCGCCACCTCGATCATCGCCGGCCGGGCGCTTGCCCCGGTCGACCAGGTGATCGGCCAGTGGCGCGCCATCGGACGCGCGCGCGAGGCCCATCAGCGTCTGCGCGAGATCTTCGAGCGGATGCCGCCCAAGAAGCCGCGGGTCGAGCTGCCAGCGCCCGCGGGCGATCTGCGGGTGACGGCCCTGACCAAGCTGGCCCCGGCCGGGCCGGAGGGGCAGGCGGACCGCCCGCGTATTCTCGACCGGGTGAGCTTCGCGCTCTCGGCGGGCGACGGGCTGGGCGTCGTGGGCAACAGTGCGGCGGGCAAGTCCACGCTGGCGCGGCTTCTGGTCGGGGCCTGGGTGGCGGATGCGGGCGAGATCCGGCTCGACGGGGCGACGCTCGATCAATGGACGCCCGAGGCGCTCGGCCGCCATGTCGGCTACCTGCCGCAATCGCTGCACATCCTGTCGGGCAGTGTCGGCGAGAACATCGCGCGCTTCGACCCGGAGGCGAAGGATTCCGACATCATCGAGGCCGCGCGCATCGCCGGGGTGCACGAGATGATCCTCGGGCTGCCCGACGGCTATGCCACCCATATGGACCGGATGACCCGGCCGCTCTCGGGCGGGCAGATCCAGCGCCTGGGGCTGGCGCGCGCCATCTATGGCACACCGCGCCTCATCGTGCTCGACGAGCCCAATTCCAATCTCGACGCCGATGGCGACGATGCGCTCGCCGCGGCGGTCCGCACCATGCGCGACAGGGGCTGCGTGGTCGTGGTCATGGCGCACCGGCCGAGCGCGCTTGCCTCGGTCAACAAGGTCATGCTGCTGCACCAGGGACGGATGGCCAAGTTCGGCGACAAGGACGAGGTGCTCTATGGCAGGCCCCGCCCGGTCTCGGTCGTGGCGCAGTGAGGAGGGGAGAATGACGGCCGACACCTTCGCCGCCCCGCCGCTCAGGACCGACCTGACGCGCGCAGGCCGTCTCGGCACACTCGCCGGGCTGGCCCTGCTGACGCTGCTCTTCGGCTGGGCCTATGTCACGCAGATCAGCGGCGCGGTCATTGCCCCGGGTGCGGCGGTGGTGCGCGGCAAGCCCAAGATCGTGCAGAGCCTCGATGGCGGGATCGTCGAGGAGATCCGCGTCTCCGACGGCGACATGGTGCGGGCGGGCGATCTGCTCCTGCGGCTCGATCCCACGCTCCTGCGGATCAATCTCGAGATGTATCGCAACCGCCTGGCCGAGACCCGCGCCGAGATCAGCCGGCTGCAGGCCGAGCAGGTGACGGCACCCGATCTGGTCTTCGATTACGACACGACCTATCTCGACGGCCTGCCGCTCGAGAAGATCAATGCCGGGCAGCGGCAGATCTTCGAGGCGCGCCGCGAGGTGATCAAGGGGCGCAAGGACCAGCTCGCCGAGAAGGCGGCGCAGTTCCACAACCAGATCTCCGGTGTGGACGGGCTGATCACCGCCAAGCGCGAGCAGCTGAATTTCATCGAGAAGGAACTGGCCGATGTCAGCGCGCTCCATGCCGAGGGGTTGGCGCGCGAGGGGCAGGTGCTCGAACTGCAACGCGAACGCGCCCGCCTTCTGGGCGAGATCGCCGAGCATCAGTCCGAACTGGCCCGGATCCGCAATTCGATCCGCGATACCGAGCTGGAGATCCTCCAGGCCGAACGGCAGTTCAAGGAGCAGGTGGTCACCGACCTGCGCGAGAAGATGATGGAGAGCGAGGAATTGCTCCTGCAGATCGTCACCGCGCAGAAACAGCTCGACCGGATCGAGATCCTGTCGCCCGTGGATGGGATCGTGCATGAGATGCAGGTGTTCAACGCGGGCAGCGTGGTGCCGCCGGGCGAGACGATCCTGCAGGTGATCCCGGTCTCGGAGGGGGTGGAGTTCGAGATCCGCGTCGATCCCAATGCGATCGACCAGGTGGCGGAGGGGCAGCGCGCCAAGGTTGTCTTCACCGCCTTCAGCACCCGCACCACGCCGGAGATCTTCGGCACGGTCTCGGGCATCTCGCCCGACGCCGTCACCGATCCGTCCACCGGGCAGAGCTTCTACAGGGTCACCCTCACCATCGCGCCCGAGGAGATGGCGCGTCTCGGGGACCACGAGATCCTGCCCGGCATGCCGATCGAGGCCTTCCTGCAGACCGGGGAGCGCACGGTGCTGAGCTACCTGACCCGCCCGCTCAGCGACCAGCTGCGCCGCGCCTTCCGCGACGACTGAACGGGCCGCAGGGGTGATGCGCCGGGGGCACAACGGCACCCGTTCCCGACGCACGGCTTGTTTTCAAGAGGGTTTTGCACCATTCTGGGCGCGAGTGGTCGCATGTGACAAACCGGTGCCAGAAACCGGGGCGCATGGGCAGTGAGGCAGGATATTTCATGACGGGCCGGGCCTGGCGCAGGACGTCACGCACATTCTCCGTTCTCTCCGGGCTTGCGTTTCTGGCGGGCTGTTCGGACGTGCCCTACCATGCCCCGCGCTTTGCCTTCCTGTCCTCCTACAAATCCGCCCGCGACAGCAGCCCGGTGCTGCTCAGCAATGCCGAATGGTGGAAGACCTTCCGCGATCCCACGCTCGATGCCCTGGTCGAGACGGGGCTTGCCGGCAATCTCGATCTCGACATCGCCCGCGAGCGCGTGACCGAGGCCGAGGCGATCCAGCGCACCGTGCCGCAGGCGGCCTTTCTCTCGCCCCGGGCGCGGGCGGGGGGCGAGCGCGACGAGAATGGCAGGACCGACAGCCGCGCCGAGGCCACGCTCGGGTTCGAATGGATCGTCGATATCTATGGCGGGCGGCGGGCGCAGATCGACGCGGCGGGCGCCCGCATCGAGGTGGCCGATGCCGAGGTCGATGCCGCGCGGCTGCTGCTCCTGCTCAACATTGCCAATGCCTATGTCGATCTGCGCTATCAGCAGACGAGCCTCGCGCTGCGCCAGTCCGAACTCGCCTCGCGGCGTCAGACGCTGGAGCTGATCGAGCGGCTGCAGCAGGGCAATGCCGCGACCCAGGTCGACGTGGTCAGGGCGCGCGCGCTCGTCTCCGAGACCCGGGCGGAGATCCCCGAGATCCGCGCCGCCATCGAGGCCGCCCGGAACGAGATCGCCGTGCTGGCGGGCAAGGTTCCCGGCACGCTCGGGATCGACCTCGACAAGGGCGCGCGCCAGCCGCGCGTCTCCCTCTCGCCCGAGGTGGGGATCCCCGCGGATCTGCTGCGCAACCGCCCCGACATCCGCGTGGCCGAGCGCCGCTATTACGCCGCCTTCCGCGACGTGGCCGCGGCGCGGGCCGATCTCTATCCGCAGCTGTCGCTGAGCGGCACGATCACGCGCAGCTCGCTCTCGGGCTCCGCGGGGACCGAGTATTTCTTCGGCCCCGCGCTCACCTTCCCGGTCCTGCCCAATACCGCGCGCCGCGCCAGCGTGGAGCAGCGCGAGTCGCTCGTCCGTCAGGCGCATACCCAATGGAAACTGACCGTGCTCGGGGCGATCCGCGATGTCGAGACCTCGCTCGCCGAATATGCCGCCGCGCTCTCGGCGCAGCGCGCGGCGGAAGAGACGGTGCGGCTCTACCAGGAGGTGGTGACCCTCACCCGCCAGATCGTCACCCGCGACGGTGCCACGATCCGCGACCTGATCGAGGCCGAACAGGACGTCGCCGAGGCCAACACCACCCTCGCCACCACGCTGCGCCGCGTGGGGCGCAGCTTCGTCGAGCTCAATGTGAACCTGGGCTCGGGGCACGGGGCGGGGGAGGGGCAGGCCGCCGGGGGATAAGTCCTTTTGATCGGGACAATCGCGCCAGGAATACCTTAAGACAGGACCGAGGATACGCCTGTGACCCGTTACTCGCAGGCCGCTACGTTGACGAAGAGGATATTGCATGAAACGGGGCAGGCTTTTCTACCGGCTGCAAAGGCATTTCCGAAACAGGCGGTTCCAGGTCTTCGACGCGCTCTTGCGCCGCATTCTCGAGACACAGCCGGAGGTGTCGATCCTCGATGCCGGTGGACGCCCGGACTATTGGGCGATCCTGGCCCCGGACCTGCGGGACAAGGTCAGGATCACCTGCCTGAACTTCCGGACCGAACTGGAGACCTATGCGCAGCCGAGTCCGGACTTGCGGATCACTTGCGTTGTCGGGGATGCCTGCCACATGCCCGAGTTCCCGGACAACGCCTTCGACGTCGTCCATTCCAACAGCGTGATCGAGCATGTCGGCAGCTACCAGAACATGAAGCGCTTTGCGGACGAGACCCGGCGTGTCGGCAGGTTCTACTATGTCCAGACACCCAACTACTGGTTCCCGATCGAGCCCCATTACGGCGTGCCGTTCTTCCACTGGCTGTCGGATACTCGGCGGATCTGGTTCTTCACAAGGATGAATGTCGGCTACGCGCGTAAATGTACCTTCGACATGGCCCTGCCGCGCGTGGATCATACCCGGATCATCAGCCCGTTCCTGATGCAAGGATTCTTCCCCGACGGGAAGATCAGGAAGGAAAGAGTCCTGGGTTTCTCGAAATCGGTTATTGCGATGCGGTCGGCAGACTGAAGTCGTTGTGTTGGAGCGATCATGAACCTGACATTCACTACCGACGTCTCACTTGCCCCGCGCCAGTTCACGATCAGGCCAGAACTGACCGCCACGGGCAATGACATCCATGTGCGCGCGCATCCCGATCTCGGCATCTTCGACATTCTCGATGCCTCCGGTGCACGGATCGGTCTGCTCATGGGCTTTCCGATCGATCTGCAGGATCGGTGTGTCCTGTCGGGGCCGTTGACGGTGGCTATTCCGGCCTCCTCGGAGATTGACGCGGCAGCAGAGGCGATCCTTGACCGGCTTGGCGGCCGCTTCCTTCTCCTGCTGACCCTTTCCGGTGAAAGCAGGGTTTATCCTGACTGTGCAGCCCAGGTCCCTTGCGTCTATTCGCCTGAGAAAGGCATGGCCGGATCGACGGCGGATGCGATCCTGTCGGACGCGGATTATGAAACGCTTTTCCGTCACGATCTCTATGCGGCGCTGGATATCGAGAATGATGGCTGGTTTCCGGGGGGGCTGACCGCCCATGAGGGGATCGAGCGGTTGCTGCCCAATCATGTTCTAGACCTGCGGGACTGGAGCCAGAGACGATACTGGCCCCTCGGGGATATCGCGCGAACCTCATCGCCCGAGAGCAGTCTGGAGGAAATTTCCCGGATCATCCGTATTCAGCTCGAAGCCTTGCTCAACGGGCCGAAAAAGATTGCCCAGGCTCTGACAGCGGGACATGAGACACGGGTCATGCTCGCCTGCGCGCGTCCCTATCTCGACGCGATCGAGTTCGTCACGCTGGAAGGCGACACTCCGCGTGCCGATGACACGGTGCTCTCGCAACGCATGGCCCGCGAGCTTGGCCTGACCCATCGCATGCTGCCTCGGGTGGTCGCCGATGAGGCGGCCGTGGCGCGCTACATGCGCCGGGGGGGGCATTGCGTGGGCGGGCCCAACAAGTTCTTCCATCCAACGCTTGGGCATCTTGCCAATGATTATGATTTCGTGGGTGGCCTGAACGGCGAAATCGGCAGAGCGTTCCTATGGCGTAAGACCGATACGGCAGACACGAATCTTTCTGCCGAGATTCTCACGGGCAGGATGGGATTGCCAACAGTGACCGAGCTCCAAGAGCGATTTGAATCCTGGCGGCGGGCTCTTCCGACGACGGATTCACTTTCGGAACTCGATCTGGCCTATCTGGAACATCGGATGGGGCCCTGGTCGAGCGCTCAGTTCTTTTCAGATCCGTCACTGGTGCGCCACAATCCGATAGGCACAACGAAGACTGTCAAGCTGATGCTTGGCCTTCCTGACGCATGGAAACGCCAGAGCAGGCTGACGACCGGGATCATCCGCATGCACTGGCCGGAGCTCTTGTCCTATCCCTTCAACAGCCAGGGGGCCCTGCAGGACCTGTTGAAACAGATCGGACGCGCCGCGCGGCGTCCGCAACTGATTGTCCGAAAGTTTCGCAAGATGCGCCGTTAGATTGTATCGCGCGCAGCGCCCACCGAACTAGTCAATGACGAGGAGTCATCTTGCCACATTCTCTCGTTCTATGACCGTGATGTTGCCATATTGGATGGTCACCTTGCTGCCTGTCTAAGAGCGGCCGACTCGGTCGGAGGGTTTGGAAAGGAGAACAGTATGACCACCTACACCGTTTCGTCCGCGACCGATTTGCAAGCCGTGCTCAGCGGCGCATCGGGCGGCGATGTCATCGAGCTTGCGGCGGGCGACTATGGCAACCTGTCGCTACGGGGCCTCGATTTCGATTCCGAGGTCACGATCAGATCCGCAGAGGCGGCCGACCCAGCCGTGTTCAACACAATCAATATAATTGAATCCTCGAACCTAACCTTCGATTCACTTTTCATCGACTTCACGCCGACCGAGGGCACCGTTGAATGGTCCAGTGCATTCCGGGCGGTTCAAGGCGTCTCGAACATTACCCTGCGTAACAGCAAGGTCGAAGGCGGCGATTCGATTGCCGGTGTTTCTCCGGACTCCGAACCCGGAGAGCAGGGGGCATCTGGCATTCTCGGCGAGCCGATTGGCCGGGCGATCACCATCACAGGCACAAATATCGTGATCGAGAATAACGACATCTCGCATTTCAACAGAGGCATTGTGACGTCAGGCGATGGCAATGCAATACTGAACAACGAAATCTACGATCTTCGAACCTCTCCCCTTGCTGGTGGTGGTTCCGATTTGATTATAGACGGCAACTATTTCCACGATTCAAATCCATGGAAAATGGGTGGTGCCGGCGATCACGGCGATTACGTCCATCTCTGGACCCAGCCCGGCGGGCAGCCGATGTCGAATATCACCATCACCAACAACGTCTTCTCCGACGAGGAGGGCGGCTCTCTGCTAGGTATCTATCTTGATGATAATCTCAATGAGGTTGGTTTCACGAATGTCGTTGTCGAAGGCAATGTCATCCATAGCAGTACCGGGCAGGCGGTACGTTTCGAGAATGTTTCCGATGCTACGATCTCGCGTAACACGATCCTGAATGCTGATGGTGTCGAGAAGCAAGGGTCTCAATTGGTCTTGACCGACGGGACAAAAAACATCCGCCTCGAGGATAATATCGTGTCGACCTTTTTCGGAGAGGCTCAACAGCAGGCCCTGGCCGAAAAGGGAATCATCTTCAAGAACAACATTGATGTGGATCACGATGACCCGAATGCAGCAAACTTTGTTGGGAAGATTTTCGCCGATAGCCGGTTGGAAGGCAGCGATCTTTGGGAAAAGATCCTGTTGCCCGGCAGTGTGGCCGACGGGCTTGGATCGCCCCTGATGCATCTCGACGAAGAATCCGACCGTCTGACACCAATCTTCAAGGTCGAACATGCAGAGGATGAAATCGGGGGTCTGATTCTGCGCGCCGATCAGACCCGTGGACCAGAGGGGCCGGTCACTGATGCCGAGTTCATCTGGGATTTTGGGGATGGCACCGTCGGGACAGGGCAGGTGGTGCGACACACATATGCCGATGCGGGCCGTTATCAGGTGACCTTGACTGCTGTAGCTGCGGACGGGGCGACAGCAAAGGCGACAAGCGAGATCGGGATCAAGGGCGCAGACATCCTGTTGTATGATCCGCAGTCCGGGTTTTTCCAGTTCCAGGAGTACGGCACGATCACGGCCATCGAGGGAACCGACAAGGCGTCTGTCTCCACCGAGGTTGGCTATGGCATAGACTTGGGTGGGACAGGTTCTGTGGTGAGCGTAGACAAATCTCAGATCGCACGACTTTTCGGGGCAGAATCCTTCGACATGTCGATGACCTTGCGCGCCGATACCCTTGGCAGCATCGGCGAGGTGGCTCGCGTACATGGCAACTTTATTCTTTCCGTTGCATCGCGGGGCGAGGTAAGCTTGCAGCTTTGGACCGATGCAGAGTCCAAGGCACTGACCACTACCGGCGTCACTGTCAATGACGGGGCTGATCACGATGTCCGGATTTCATTCGACGGTGCGACGAACAGCTTGATGATCTATGTCGATGATCGGCTGGCGGCGGCAACCGAGATCGAAGGCAGGATGCGTGGCGATTACCCGCGCAGCCTGGATTTTGGCAATCCTTGGGGCAAGCAGAATTTCGACGGAACGCTGACCGCCTTCGATCTGGAAGTGGGCAGTCAGGATTATCCAGCCTATGATGGTGCTATCGAGCCGGTATCGGATACTGAGACAAGCCCGGCCGAAGACGTCATTTCACCGCCGGATTCTCCCGATACGGGTGTGACCGAACCTGCTCCCGAAGAAGCGCCGGCTGCAGACAATACTGCAGACAATGGAGACACCGTCACGTCAGAACCTGTGGAGCCCGAGGACGCGACCCCCGTTCCGGAAAGCGATCCTGCAACGACGGAACCGGTTGATGCGCCTGCTCCGGAAGAGGAATCCGCCGTCCCCGGATCCTTGCTCAACGGCGGCTACCAACTGGATGTCGCCTCCGTCATGACGTCGGATACGGTGCGATTGCATGACGATGCCTATCTTGTCGAGACAGAGGACGGCTCCGCGCTTTCCTTTGACGGCAAAAAAGACTTCGCCTCGCTCGGTCGCCTCACAGATTTTGAGGCGTCGCAGAAGATTGCCTTCTCAGTCGGCTTCGTCAGTGACAATGCTGATGGTGGAGCCGAGAGGCTGGTCTGGAATCATCTCAAGCTCGGGTTGACCCTGGAAGGGGACGGGCTTCGCGTGCATGCCGGTAACAACGACGATCCCTTCTGGAAAGGCTTCGAGGTCGATGGCCTTGGCCTGAATGACGGGAACCGTCATACTGCGACCGTGATGGTCGATGCCGAGGCAGACCGATTGCAGGTGGTGGTGAATGATGTTCTGGTCCTGGACGAACAAGGAACAGATTTCGATTTCGTCGGCGCGGGCGGAAACGAATGGGGCTGGTCTCTTGGCACGGCCTGGAACCGCTGGTTCGAGGGGGAAGTGCATGAATTTCAGGTCAGTGACGATTTCGACTTCTTGGAAACATCCGTGACAACCGATGACGCAATTCTCGCCTAGCACGATTGCGCAGTAACGATCTCGGCCAAACCTGTCGGACGCACCGTGCTTGTGCCCTGGCACGAGTGAATAACGGCGCTTATTTTACTGGTCAGGGATTATAGTAGCGCTGTACTGATCACCGCGGAACGAGCCGTCAGACTGGCAGAAAGGTAACGAGGTGGTTGCGGAACTGACCGGACAGAACTATGCGCCGGCTCAGCACAAGGCGGATGCCGATGCGCGGGCTCAAGGGCGTTCCTCTCCTTGGGTCTGGATATTCGTAATCGGTCTGGTAACTCCGCTGTTCATCCAGGTCGGGCCAATGCGCCTGACCCCATATCGCCTGGCACTGCTCGTCGCCTTCTTCCCGGTGCTCTTCTATTGGCTGGGCGGTCGGGCCGGGCGCATCCGGCTGGCTGATATCTGTGTCGTGGGCATCTGCCTGTGGTCGTCGCTGTCGTTTTCCGTCGTGCACGGATTTGGCGCGATGTATGAAACGATCGGCATCTTCTGGGTCGAGACGCTGGGTGCCTACTTGCTGGGACGCTGCTATATCCGCACACCCGAGACATTCCATGCGATCGTGCGGCTGCTCTTCCGGCTGTCGCTCGTGATGATCCCCTTCACGATCTACGAGATGATCACCGCCGAGGACCTGATCCTGACGCTCTTCTCGAAGATCGGGCCGACCTATCACGACAACCCAATGGAGCCGCGGCTGGGGTTCGACCGGGTCCAGGGCCCCTTTCCGCACCAGATTCATTTCGGTGTGTTCTTCCTGTGTCTGAGCGGGGTCGTCTATTACGTGCTGGGCTACGGGCTGCGCTGGACACGGCGGGTCGGTCAGATGCTGGTGGTTGCGTTCGTGGGTGCAACCTCGCTTTCGTCGGGGCCGCTGGTGGCGCTGATGGCGCAGCTCAACGTGATAATATGGGACGGGATGATGACATCCGTGCGCCAGCGCTGGCACATCTTTGCCGCGCTGGCGGCGGTGGGGTTCGTCGTTGTGGATTTCCTGTCGAACCGCACGCCGTTTCACGTCGTGGTCGAATATCTCGCGCTGAACAAGGAGACGGCCTATAACCGTATCCGGATCTGGCAGTTTGGGACCGACAACATCTTCGCATATCCCCTGTTCGGCAACGGATTCAATGACTGGATGCGCCCTTACTGGATGTCCGACAGTGTTGACATGTTCTGGATCATCGGTGCCATGCGGCACGGCATTCCCGTCTGGATCCTGTGGTTTATGCTGTTCTTCTCGATCTTCCTTGCCGTCGCTTACCGGCAAGGCCTGAGCGAGCGGGTGGGCTGGTACCGCACGGGATATGTGATCACGCTTTTCGGGCTCTTCATGGCCGGCTGGACGGTGCATTACTGGGATGTCACCTATGCGTTCTTCATGTTCCTTCTGGGGGCCGGTGTTTGGTTCCTCGACTGGGAGGGGGAGGAGGACAGCGGCGTGCCCGCAGTCTCCAAGCCGACAGAGTTGGTCTATACCAGGTTTCCGAAGGGCGGAACTGCTCTCACAACGTCTGCCCGGTTAGATCCGGCAAAGGCTGTCAAAAAAGGCGGCGCAGAGCGTTTACCAAAAGGCGCGCCCAGGTCCTTGCGACAAGAGGCCGCGCAGAGAGCGCGGCCCTGAGAAGGATATCGCCGCGTCGCGGATGCCCGAGCCTGCCCATCGTATAACCCAGCCGCGCCCAGTGTTCGGCCAGAACAGTGCGCGGTACGCCCCGCCGCTTCATCTTGTTCGTGACGATGAACTGGCTGTACTGGCTTTTGCGGCTGTCGGTCGAAATGCTGTCCGTTTGCAGATAGGTGCTGACCAGTGGCGCGTCGACAAAGGCAAAAGGCCCGACTTCTGCCAGTTGCGAAAAGAAATCCCAATCCTGGTCGGTGCGCAGCTTTTCGTCGAAACCGCCAAGGCGCATCGCTGCCGCACGGGTGCAGATTGCGGTTTGCGGACTGACGAGATTGCGCCGCCACAGCACCTCGCGCAAGTTCCCCTCGACCAATGTTTCCTCCGGTCCGGGCACGCAAGCCACCCGTCGTTTGCCCCGGCGAAATTCAGCGTCGCGGCCATAGACGATCTTGATGCAATAGACGCAGACGCAATCGGACGGCGCGGCGGCGAGGCGCGCCATCTGATGCGAGAGCTTGCCGTCGAGCCATTCGTCATCGCTGTCCTGAAAGGCGATGATCTCGCCGCGCGCGGCCTGGATGCCGGTATTGGTCGCTCCAGCCACGCCTTTATTGTGATCATGGCGGATGACGCGCAGCCGGGGATCGGCGATGCTCTCCAGCAGTTCGGTGGTCCCATCGGTCGAGGCGTCGTCGACCACGATCAGCTCGATCTCGCGGTAATCCTGGTTGAGCACGCTGGTGACCGCCCGCATGAGCGTATGCGCGCGGTTGTAGGTTGGCAGGATGACGGAGATGAGGGGGGAAGCGGTCATAGGTAGAAAAGTGCACTCACACCAAGTCGTGCGTTTCGGAATAGTATGTGTTTACGAATGTTCATAATATTTTTCATCAGATCCAGACTGTCTGTTCTTCTCGCTTTGTGATCGACGTGCCGATTTCCAACTGGCATAGGGCATGTAAAGCCAGTCGAAGACATAGTATATCCAGTATTTCAGCGGTTCGGCTGACCTCTGCGCGAATGAAAGCCGCAGGGCACGCAGGCCCATTCCAAGCCTTGTCAAACGTGAACTTTCGGCCAGCTCTATTGCAAGGTTCAGCCTCGGAATGCGATTCCGACATACGGTTTCTATTGTGGTCTTGTCGGGGTAGTTAGTATCTTTGTAGCAATCGAGAATATGTTGATCGATTGTCAGGGCCCATTTTCTTCCCCGGTGCCAGATACCGTACAGAAAATTCCACCCGTTCATTTGATCATGACCCTCGGACACCCCGCCAGTGCGCCAACCGATTAGGGGTTCATCCAGATAGGCAATCTCGCCCAGTATCGCCGCGCGGAAGGGGAGAACCCGGTCTTCGGTTGCTAGCCCGGCACCCAGCGGGCCAAAGCTGTCGTAAACCGTCCGATCCCATGCCGCTGTCGCCCCGATAACAAAGAGCCGGTCGCGGATGATCGCCAACGGTGAAGGCGTGTGGAGGATGCCCTGTGGTGGATGCTTGATGTCCAGTGACCGACCAACATTGTCAATCCGCCTTGCCGCAGAATGCACCATCTTAGCTTTCCTGCCAGATGCCAGCCATACTCCCGCCAGCCTCTCGGTCCTCTCCGGCACCGACACATCATCGCCCGCATTCACCACGATGAACTCACCGGAGACCAGTTCCATTACCCGGTCTATATGCGGCACCAGCCCCAGGTTCGGCTCATTGCGGTTCAGCACCACCGTGTGCGGCCCGTCATACGCAGCCGCCATCTCCTGCATGATCTGATAGGTGCGGTCGGGCGAGCAGTCATCCGACAGGATGATCTCCAGCGGCTGATAGGTCTGGGCAAATGCCCCCTCGATCGCCTCGCGGATGAACCGTTCCTGATTGTAGGCGATGACCGCGAAGGTCACCAGGGGGCGCTCTGTCGTCTCGGTCATCTGACATCCCTGATCGGCCAGCCAAGCCATTCATAGATGCGCGCTACCTTTGAAACAAGGCGTCCATGGGGCCCGATCTTGGCAATCACCACGTGTCCGCCGACAAAGGCCGTTCCCATCCCCAGCATGACCGAGGTCACGGCACCGGCAAGGGGCAGCGCCAGCGACAATGCCAGCAGCGCCAGCGCCAGCGCGGCATGGGTTCCGACCAGCCGCAGCGACAGCCCCTGCCAGCGGAACCCGTGCAGGCGGCGCACAAGGATGACGATCACGATAAATAGGATCAAATAGGCCAGCAGAAACGCGATGCCCGTCACTTCAAGCCCCAGCACGGGCAGGCCGAACCAGATCATCGGCAGGAACAGCACATTGAACAGCAATTGCGTGATCAGGAAAATTCCCGAGCGCGCCGAGGCCACGATGGCGAAGGCCAGCGACCAGGAAGCCAGCTTGAACACATTGCCCACCGTCTGCCATTGCAGAAGCGTGGCGGCCTGATCGAACTCGGCCGAATAGAGCAGCCGGATCAGCCAGGGCGCGCAGCCGATCATCACCAGAAGAAGCGGCCCGCCAAGCGCCAGCGCCAGTTGCATCTGGTCGTTCATCAGCGCATTGGCCGCCTCGCGATCCCTGATCACCTCGGTCAGGCGCGGGAAATAATCGGCCCCCATCGCCTGCAACAGGAACCCGACATAGATCATCGTCACGCTCCAGGCGGCGGCGAACTGCCCCGCGGCCTCCAGCCCCAGATCCTGGGTGATGCGGGCGCGCACCAGCAAGAGCGTGGCGGTGGTGGCCAGCGCCCCCAGCGTGAACACCACCCCCAGCTTGACCATCGGCCGCCAGGCAAGCCAGATCTGGCGTGGGGTCATCGGCGCGGCCGTGGGTTTGGGCAGGCGGCTTGTATAGCGCCAGGCGATCCCGATGCTGGCCAGGGGCGGCAGCAGGATCAGCCAGATCAGCCCCGCCTGCCCGTAGGCCCAGACCGCCGCCAGCCCGCCCGCGCTGCCCAGGGCGGTGCTGTAGACCGTCACGCGTCCCAGGTCGCCGATCCGCCGCAGCCCCTGCAAGAGCGCCATTTGCGATCCCGCCACCAGAAACAGGAAGACGGCGACGCCGACAAGCCCCACCTCGGTCGCGTGATCGGTGCTGTCCAGAAGCCAGCGCGACAACGGCGCGCGCGCCAGCCAGATCAGACCCATGGCGATGATGCCTTGCAGCACAAGTCCACCAAGAAGTACCCGGCGCACGCGTGACAGCGCCGCCTCCTCGCCCCGGGCAGCCGCGATCTCGCGGATGCCGCTGCTGCCCAGCCCCAGCCCCGCGGCCATCGACCCCATCTCGCGCAAATTGTTAAGTACGCTCAGAAATCCAGTCCCCGCCGGGCCCAGCAGGATCGCCACCACCTTGGCTTGAACAATGCTGATCACGATCCGCACCGCCTGTGCGCTGCCGATGATCGCCATGGATTTCAGAAGGCCGCGGGCTGACATCAAGCATTTCTTTCAATATCTGAAATAGCCCGATTCAAGTATTCAGTAAGTAATATCGCGCCCTTTTCATTTAGATGGTCTACATCACCCATCCCGTCATCTTCGGTTAGGTTGCATTCGAAACAATCAATAATATTGCCGTTATCAAGTTTACTCAAATAGAGATCCTTGAAAAGTTGTTTTTTCGGGGGGAGGCGCTTGCGATAGTCACGTCTTGCAGGAGGAATAACAACATATAATCGGTGGCCATTACTTTCAGCAAGTTTTGAAAGGCGCTCAAGCCAGATAATCTGGCTAGGCTTTCGGCGGTTCTCTCTAAGATGCGCAGCTGCGCGCTTCCCCGCATCAACATTAGATAGAAAAAAGGTTTTCTTCCTGTATCCAAATTCACCTTCGTTAAATTCATGGGGGGGAAATTTCCTGCATTTTCGAATAATTTTTCTCTCTACTGCCTTGTTTATGAAGTTTAAGTCTTGGTAGGGGACTTGAAAATAGAAATTGTAAGCAACTGCGCGATATCTTTCTCTAGTTTTGATTAGGGAAAACCCAGGAGAAAAAACTCCAAAATAAAGAATGATCCCCTTCAGATTAACCAGATCCTTCTGATGAATTCTGTAAATTTGAAAAGCAGTGTAAAGATCACCACTGGTTAGTCCGAGGTTGAAAGATTTTGGAAATGTAGTGGGGTAGAATCCATAATCTGCATGTGAATCCCGAAGGGCAAGTGTTTCAACATAGTGGATTTTCTGATGGAAGGCATAGCTCTTGCCCGCCGCATATCTTAGAAACTCGGCATCGTCAAAATAATTGAATCGATGTTGCCTAAAACGCCTTAGTACGCGCGTGAGAATTAAATTAGTGCGAATACCAAGAATTCTCATTCACCGTCACAATCTTTATAAAAACATTGGATCACCATATCAGTCGCTCTTTTCTCCAGATGCGGCCCGATCGGCAGGCTCAGCACCTCGCCCGCCAGGCGCCGTGCCAGCGGCAGCGCCTCGGGGGCCAGACCCATTTCGGCATAGGCCGCCTGGCAGTGCGGCGGGATCGGGTAATGGATGAGCGTGCCCACCCCGGCCTCGCTCAGCCGGGCCTGCAGCGCATCGCGCGCGGGGCTGCGCACCACGTAGAGATGCCAGACGGGCTCCGCCCAGTCGGGGACATGCGGCAGGATCAGGCCGGCATCCGCCAACCCCCCGGCATAGGCGGCGGCCACCGCGCGGCGCCGCCCGGTCCAGGCGTCCAGCACGTCTAGCTTCACACGCAGCACCGCCGCCTGCAGCGGATCGAGGCGGGAATTCACCCCCGGCTCTTCATTCACGTATTTCTGCCGCGAGCCGTAGTTGCGCAGGAGGGCCACACGTTCCGCCAGGGCCGCGTCATTTGTTGTGATCGCCCCCGCATCACCGAGCGCGCCCAGGTTCTTGCCCGGGTAGAAGCTCCAGCAGACGATATCGCCATGCGCCCCGATCCGTTTGCCCTTGTAGCGCGCGCCATGTGCCTGCGCCGCATCCTCGACCACGCGCAGGTTGTGGCGTCGGGCAATGTCGAGGATCGGGTCCAGGTCGGCGGGCTGACCATAGAGATGCACGGGCAGCAACGCGCGCGTGCGCGATGTGACGGCAGCCTCGATGCGTGTCGGGTCGATATTGTGGGTCGCGGGATCGGGCTCTACCGGCACCGGCGTGGCCCCGACGCCCGAGACAGCGAGCCAGGTGGCGATATAGGTATTGGAGGGCACGATCACCTCATCCCCGGGGCCGATATCCAAGGCCCGGAGCGCCAGCGTCAGCGCATCGAGCCCGTTGGCCACGCCAACCGCATGAGCCGCCTCGCAATAGGCCGCCCATTCCGCCTCGAACGCCTCGACCTCGGGGCCGAGGATGTACCAGCCACTGTCGAGCACCCGGGCCACGGCGGCGTCAATCCGCGGCTTGAGTTCGAGATAGGCGGCGCGGAGATCGAGGAAGGGGATCATGAGTTTGTCGTATCTTGTACGGCCGCCCGAAACACTTCGTAGTCTCTAATGTAATCTGCCTCGTCATATGGATGTGACGCCAACACCATGCACACGGCCCCTTGACTGAAGGCGTCCATCTCGCGCCAGATGAGCCTGTCGATCAATACTCCCTGACGGGGGTTTCTCAGCCAGAACTCGGATTTTTCGAGGCCATCGTCGATCGTGAGCCGAAAACTGCCCGACAGGGCGAACACGACCTGCTGCAAGACCTTGTGCGCATGACCGCCACGTTCGGCATCCACCGGGACATTGTAGAGGTAGTAGACCCGCGCGATATCAAAGGGCACATGGTTGCGTCCCTCGACAAAGGTCAGGTCGCCCCGCGGGTCGGACACCACCGGAAGGTCGATCAGCCGTGCACTGCCACCGGGCATCTTGCTTGATGAATCCATTATGAAATCTTTCAGACCTCCAGGTTGTCATACAGCGTCGGGCGCAAGGCAAGGAACCGTGAACGCGTGAGCTCGAAATACAGATTTTCAGGATCGGAACCGGTTTCAACCATGCCGAAACGTCGGTAAAAACGGATGGCCTTGGCGTTATCCTTGCGGACATCGATATCAGCCCGTCTGAGGCCCAACATCTCGAACCCGATCACGAAGGATAACGCCGCACTTTCCAGCGCCGCCTTGGGCGTCTTGTCGGCGTTCAGGATCCAGCTGCCCCAGGTGAAGCTGTCCTCCGTGATCCCGTAGAGCCGCACGACCCCGCAGGGCACGCCATCGAGACGCTCGATGATGTAATAGTATTCCTCTCCCGCCGCCTCGCGTGCCTTGTAGGCCAGGATCCAGACGCGCTGATCCTCCACCGTGCCGGTCACGGGCGACAGGTGGCGGTTGTAGGCCGGATCGGTGCGCAGGCCGTGGATGAATGGGGCATCCTCCGGTGTCACCAGACGAAGCCGGAGGCGCTGTCCCATGATTTCAGGTTTGGCCTCCATATGCCCGACCATGACTGCTGAATTCCCCGCGGACGTTAAGCCCGAAACCCGGTCAACGCAATGCGCCGTCATTGCGTCATATCGAGAACGAAGCAAACTGGGGCTGGCTCCGGACGAACAAGCTGGTTGAGGGCCGGAACATCCGGGTGATAAGAGCAATCCAGCACAAAAACATGTGATCTTTCCGGGATGCGTCATGTCAAATGAACCATCGGCCTCACCAGAATTTTCCATCATCATCGTCAGCTACAACACCCGCGACATGACCCTGGCCTGCCTGTCTTCGGTGTATTCACAGACTCATGGAAATTTTGAAGTGATCGTGGTGGACAACGCCTCCACCGATGGATCGGCAGAGGCGATCCGTCGGGAGTTTCCGGAGGCGACGCCGATCGCAGAAAACGTCAATCACGGGCCCGGCCCTGCGCATCATGTCGCCCTGCCCCATTGCCGCGCGCCATGGCTCCTGCTTCTCAACCCCGATACTGTGGTGCTGGACGGAGCGCTGGATGAACTCATGGCCTTCAGCCGCCAACGGCCCGAGGCTGGGATCTGGGGCGGGCGAACGCTCTATGCGGATGGACGGTTGAACCCGGCATCATGCCGGCATCGTCAGACGCCATGGTCACTCTTCTGTCGAGCATCCGGATTGGCTGTGATTTTCCCAAGTTCGCCATTTTCTGATGTAGAAAATTATGGCTGTCGGCAACGCGATGATGTTCGCGAAGCGGATAGCGTTTCTGGATGCTTCTTCCTGATTTCCCGCAAGATACGGGATGACCTGTGCGGTTTTGATCCGGTTTTTGCGATGTATGGCGAAGAGGCCGATCTGTGCCTGCGCGCAGCCAAGATCGGTTTGCGACCGGCTATAACGCCTTATGCAACGATCATTCATCATGGTGGCGCATCGGAGAAGATCCGAGCCGACAAGCTGGTGCGCTTGCTACGCGCGAAGGCAGAGTTGATAAAAAGGCAATTTGCACCTCATGCGCGGGGGCTCGGTCTGCTTTTTCCGACGCTCTGGCCTCTATCGCGTTATGTGGCTCTGTCATTTGTGTCCCGCCTGCCGACGATCGGGCGGCAATATCGTGAATCCGCCTTGGGATGGCAAGCAGTCTGGCGGCGCAGGGCGGAATGGTGAGATGGTTTCCGAGCCCCTTGCCAACAGGACAGAAGTCATCGTGACCGCATCTCCACCCAGCAATAACCTGCGCCGCATCGCCCGGGGCGATCTCTGTGCCGGTTGCGGGGCCTGCGGGGGCATGTTTCCCGACAGGATCACGATGGAGATGGCCCCGCCCGGATTCCTGCGGCCCCGGCAGCATGCGCCTCTGGGTGCCGCCGAGGAGGCGGCCCTGAGCCGTTTCTGTCCCGCGCTCGGGCAGAAGGTCGAGGCACATGGACGGCCCGATCACGTGCTCTGGGGGCCGTATCTGGAGATGCGCACCGGCTGGGCGACCGATCCCGGGTTGCGCTTTGCCGGGGCGTCGGGCGGGGCGCTCTCGGGGCTGCTTCTGCACCTGCTCGAGAGCGGCGAGGTCGAGGCCGTGGTGCAGATCGCCGCCGATCCGGAGAACCCGATCGCCAACCGCACGGTGATCAGCCGCACCCGTGCGGATATCCTCGCCGCGGCCGGGTCGCGCTATGCCCCCTCGGCCCCGCTTGCGCAGCTGATGGCGCTCGTGGAGACCGGGCGGCGCCATGCCTTCGTCGGCAAGCCCTGCGACGTGGTGGCACTCAGGGCCCTCACCGAAGAGTGTCCCGAGATCGCGGCCGCCTTCCCGGTGCTGCTCTCCTTCTTCTGCGCGGGCGTGCCTTCCGAGACCGGTGGGCGCGCGGTCCTGCGTGCCCTTGGGGCCGAGCCGGAAAAGGTCGCGCGGTTTCGCTATCGCGGACAGGGCTGGCCGGGACGGGCCACCGCAACCCTCACCGATGGCAGCGAACGCTCGATGAGCTATCACGACAGCTGGGGCGGGATCCTCTCGAACCATGTCCAGCACCGCTGCAAGATCTGTGCCGATGGCACCGGCAAGGCCGCTGACCTGGTCTGCGCCGATGCCTGGGAAAGCGATGCCCAGGGCTATCCGGTCTTTGACGAGGCCGATGGCGTCAGCCTGATCGTGAGCCGCACGGAACTCGGGGAACGGATTCTGCAAGACGCTGTCGCAGCGGGCCGGATCAGGGTCGCGCCTTTCGACGTGGGCGGGCTGGCCGCGATCCAGCCCGGCCAGCGCGAGCGCCGCCGCGCCCTTCTGGCGCGGCTTCTGGCGCTGCGCCTCGCCGGTCAGCCTGTACCGCGCTATGCCGGGCTGCATCTTCGGGCTGCGGCGCGGCAGAACCCTGTTCTGCGGAATCTGAAGAACTTCCTCGGAACCCTGCGCCGGGTTGCCCGAGGCAGACTGTTTCGCCGGAAATAGGCCACCAGGAATACCCGCCCCCGCCTTATCACCGTCACGGGACTGTGCTAACCGGCGCTGGAACCGTCATTTTCCGATCCTTTCAGGATGCCCGATGCTCAAGATTGCCCTGATCTTCCATTCCGCCAGCAATGACAACCTGGGGGTCGGGGCGCTGAGCGTGTCGGAGGTGGCGATCCTGCGCCGGATCGCCGGGGCGCGCGGCCTCTCCCTCGCCATCACGGTGATCGACAGCATCGCCGAACGCCCGCCTTACGTGACCGGCGAGGACATCACGATCCGGCCCACCCGGCCCCTGCGCAAGCCGCGCGATTTCTTCCGCGCCGTCCGGGCCGCCGATCTGGTGATCGATATCGGCGGCGGCGACAGTTTCGCCGATATCTACGGGCCGCGCCGCCTCGCGCAGATGCTGCTGATGAAATATCTCACGCATCTGGCGCGTCGGCCTCTCGTGCTCGCGCCGCAGACCTTCGGACCGTTCAGGCACGGGCTGTCGACCCGTCTTGCCCGTCAGACCATCCGGCGTTGCGCCATCATCACCACGCGCGACAGTCTCTCGACCGCCTGCCTGCGCGAGATGGGGATCACGGGCGAGATCATCGAGGCCTCCGACGTGGCATTGCGCCTGCCTTATGATCCGCCTTCCGAACGCCCCGAAGGCGGGGCCGTGAGGGTCGGGATCAATGTCTCGGGCCTTCTGATGAGCGGCGGTTATACCCGCAACAACATGTTCGGGCTCAGGATGGATTATCCGCAGCTCATCCGCGATCTCCTGCGCCGCTTCACCGATCATCCCGACGGATGCGAGATCCATCTCGTGCCGCATGTGATCTCCTGGGCCGGCGGCGGCGTCGAGGATGACCATGCCGCGAGCCTTGCCCTGCGAGAGGAGTTTCCCTCCGTCACCGTCGCCCCGGCCTTCACCTCTCCCTCGGAGGCCAAGAGCTATATCGCGGGCCTGGATTTCTTCATGGGCGCGCGCATGCATGCCTGCATCGCGGCCTTCTCCTCGGGCGTGCCGGTGGTGCCCATGGCCTACAGCCGCAAGTTCGCCGGCCTCTTCGGATCGCTGGGATATGACGAGACCGTCGATTGCACCAGCCTGAGCGCCGAGGAGATCCTGGCGCGGATATTCGATGCCTACGGGCGTCGCGCGGACCTGGCCCGGACCCAGAAGGCGGCGCTGGCAACGGGGCTCGAAAAACTCGCCCGATACGAGGCCGCACTTGGCGATCTGATGGAACAGCTGGCCTTGAGGCCGGAAAAGCCCCGGGCAAGATTGCCATGACCATGCCTTTCAAATACCGTCGGGGCGCACTTTAGGCATTCTTCATCCCGATCCTTTCCGGCAAAAGGAGCGCAACATGTCTTCTCCGCCAAAGCTCATGGTCGTGGCCTCTGCGGGGGGGCATTGGGTCCAGCTGATGCGATTGCGCAAGGCCTGGCAGGGCTTGCCCGTCATCTATCTGAGCACCGAGCCGGGCCTTGCCGATATCGTGGCAAGCACGGCCCGGGCCGAAGGCAATCCCCCCCCGGACTTCATCTCGGTCACCGATGCCAATCTCTCCGAGAAGCGGCGTCTTCTGCGCCAGCTTGCCGAGGTCTTTCTCGCCGTCCTGCGGCATCGCCCGGACGTGATCATCACCACGGGGGCCGCGCCGGGCTATTTCGCCCTGCGCTTCGGCAAGCTCTTCGGAACCCGGACGATCTGGATCGACAGCATGGCCAATGCAGAGGAACTCTCGAAATCCGGACAGGAAGTCGGGAAACATGCCGACCTGTGGCTGACCCAATGGGAACATCTGGCGCGCCCCGGGGGACCGCATTACATGGGGGCGGTGCTGTGATCTTCCTGACAACCGGCACTCAATTGCCCTTCGACCGGCTTGTGCGCGCCGTGGATGACTGGGTCGAGACAGCAAGACCCGGATACGAGATCGTCGCCCAGGTCCTGCCAGCCTCTCGTGATCCCTACAGGCCGCGGAACTTCGACGCCAGGGAACGGCTTTCCCCGAAGGACTATGCCGGAATACTCGACAAGGCCCAGCTCGTCATCTCCCACGCCGGCATGGGCACGATCCTCACGGCCCTCACCCGGGGCAAGCAGATCTGCGTCATGCCCCGGCAAGTGAAATACAACGAACACAGGAACGATCACCAGCTTGCCACCGTCGAGCGGCTGAAGGATTACCCCGGGCTGTTCAAGGCCCGCGACGAGCATGATCTGCCGGCCCGTCTCGACGCGGCGATGCGATCGATCGGATCATCCCGCCCGGAGGCGATCGGTCTTTTCGCGGATGCGGGCTTTACGGACAGCTTGCGGAATTTCATCCTGACCGGACGAACATAGTCCCTATTCCGGCCTTTCCCGCAGCCACCATCCCGCCGCCCAGCCGGTGAGGAACCCGCCGAGATGCGTCTCCCAGGCGAGGTTGCCGTCCATCGCCCAGTACATGACCAGATTGAGCAGCACCAGGAGCCCCACCACCCGCAGCACCGGCCCCAGATCCGCCCGCGCCAGGCGCCGCGCGGTATACTCCCAGCCGACCAGAGCCCCCGCCAGGCCGAAAAGCGCGCCGGAGGCCCCCACCATCGGCTGCACGGCACTGGAGAGCACCGCAAACCCTGCCGCCCCCCCCAGAAGCGAGAGCGCATAGATCGCGGCAAAGCGCACCTGCCCCACCCGCTCGATCACCAGCCGCCCCAGCGAGACCAGCGTGACCATGTTGACCAGAAGATGGACGAGGCCGCCATGGAGAAAGCCGTAGCTGGCGAACATGGTGACGGGTTGCGCGGCGTAGTTGGGCCGCCAGTTGTCCAGAAGCCCCCGCCAGAACCCGCCGTTCTGATAGGCGAGCCCCCGCCAGCGCGGCGATCCCCAGAGCCCGAGATCGGCGCCTTGCAGCAGCGCCTCGATGGCAACGCAAATAAGGAGGATAGCGATCAGAACCCAATGGGGTCCGAACCATGCCGGAAAGGGCGAGGAGCAGCGGTGCTTCATCTCCACTGGATGCGTCAGCAAAGTGGGAAACTCAAGTCCGCGCGGCACACGGCAAGGCGCAAGACCCTGGAAAACCGAGGTTTCCCCAAAGGGGTCAATCGGAACCATTCAGGGTTATTGTTTCCAAAAAAGCAGGAGTGCCCTTGCAAGACAATGGAATGTCCCCCTCCACACGCAGGAATGTGTTAACTGTTAGGCACAATAATGTTATTTTTTTGAGAAGGTTTGTGATTCGCTCAGTTTGTGTAGTCTGATTTATCGATCAACAGGGGGGGATTTTTCCCATGTCACATACAACAACACCACAAGACAAAACCGGCGGCGGGTTCCTTTCCCGCCTTGGCGCAACGGCGCTGCCCGCCGTGGCCGCAATCGCGGTCTCGCTAATGGCAACGGGCACTTCTGCGCACACCGTCGGCCTCGGATGGCTCGACAACGGCGACGGCACTGTCACCTTGTTTGGCGAGCACTGGCACGGCGATCAGTCCGCGCCATCGACAGCCAATGGTGGTCTTGGCATTTTCGACAACAGCACCGGGAGCGAGCTGTTCCGCACAGCGTGGATCGGGGTCTTCAATAATGTCGATGAGACCTCCTCAAGCTTTGGTAAAGCCGGTCTCGGCAGCAGCGCTCTGACAGGATTTGCCGTCGATCCCGGCAACCATGACGGCTCCTCACCATACAATGATTGGCTTTATACTACCCCCCTGACGCTGGGGAATGGCACCTGGGACTTCTTCACCGGAACCAGCTGCTGCATCGACACGATGACCCAGAAGCTCACAGTCACGCTAACCGGGATCGTCTCTGTTCCTCCGGGCACCGGCCCGGGGCCCACCTCGCCAGTGCCGCTTCCGGCTGCTGGCTGGATGCTGCTCGCCGGCATTGGCGGTCTCGCTGCAATGAAGCGCCGCAAGAAGGCGACCGCTTAATTTATTTCGCCCAAAGCGACGCAGAAAGGGCGGCTCATATGGCCGCCCTTTCTGTCTCCATTATCGGAATCAGGAACTCGTCTGACCTGCTACGGGATTTTTCCTCCATTTGGAATTAGAGTCCGACCCAACGAAGGAACGTACCATGCTGCGAGTAACGTCAGCTTGCGTCATCAGAGGGGATTGAGCTCCCTGTCCGGGTGTATGGTCACGCGCATCCGAATTTCCATCGAGCCCGTGCGACGGAAATCCAGTGAGAAGACCCTTTGCTCATGCATGGAGAGCGCCTCGTCGGCCAAAGGCATGTTCCGCCGCTTCTTCGGATAACATTGATCGCACCGCTTCGGGAGGCGGCAACTGGAAGAGGCCGAGCAGAGCGGCCCGCGCCTCAGGCCAGGCGCGCTGCAAGGCCAGTTTCACGATCCGCGCCAGCGAGGCCATGCCGGCGACCGGCAAGGCCCAGGGCCGTATCTGCGCAACAAACCGCATCCGGTTGCGGTAATTGAAGTAGAGCGACAGGGGAGAGGCCCGGCGCGTGACCGACCCGCTCCCGATCGCCGTGCCGCCGTGATGATGGACAAGGGCCTCTTCACAAAGCACGAGGGGCAAGCTGCCGCGCCGCGCCGCCCATTCCACTTCCTCGTAGTAGAGAAAATAGTCTGCGCGCATCAGGCCCGCGGTTTCGATGAAATGGCGCGAGGCGACCATGCTGGCGCCGGAAATGAAATCGAGAAATCCTGCCTCGGGGCGGCGGGCCGCTTTCGGACCGAGCCCCTGGTTGATGTTCCGGCAAATGCCCGTCCAGCGCCCGACACGGCCTCCATCGGACTGAACAAGCCCGGGTGCCTCGAGGTAGAGGATCCGCGAGCCCATCAGGGCGAAACGACCGGAGGCATCCGCGCAACGCCGGAACGCGGCCGCCGTGGTCGGCTCCACCTCGCAATCGGGGTTGAGTATCCAGAAGAGATCACAGTCCGGATCCGCCATCTGGGCTTCAAGCCCCAGATTGACCCCGCCGGCAAAGCCCAGATTCACCTCGGAGCGGACAAGGGTGCACTGCGCCCTTGGCGGGCCCGGCATATGCGCAGGGCACTCCTGAAAACTGCCGGGCCGTCCGGCGGCCCAGTCCCGGATCGTCTGGACGGTTTCATCGGTCGAGGCATTGTCGACAACGACTACCCTCACGGTCTCGCCTTCCGAGCGTGTCAGGCTTTCAAGACAACTCCGTATGACGTCAGCGGAATTATACGTGACGATGATGACTGCGATCATGAAGGTCTCACCCCGGCACGAACCGTGGCAGCTTCGGCAGGCTCTCCCGCATCAGCCGCTGCAGGCGTTCGTCGGCCGCGCCTTCGGGCTCGTCCTTCAGGATGGGCGTGATGTAGCGCACGATCGCGCCGTCGGTGCGGTCGATCGTCAGGCTGTCATAGACCACGCTCATCTTCGCCTTGAAATCGTTGGTCATGCGCTTGCCGCGCTGTTCGAACCAGTAATAGACCAGCTGTTCCGAGAGCCCCTTCTGGATCACCGCGCGATTCACCTCGAATCTGCCGTAGCCGGTGCCCTCCATCTCCACCGGCACGGTCTCGAAGCTGAAGATCTCCCAGCCGCCCGAGGGCAGGCAGACCTCGGGGGAGTGCAGCCCGTCGCCCTCGGTCTGTTTCTCGTAGAAGGCCATGAAAAGCTCCACCGGGGCGGTCTCTGCCGGGTTGCGATAGGAGGCGGCAAGGTAATCGGTGGCGCCCAGGACCCGTTCGATATCCGGCTCGAGCATCGAGAAGGTGCCCGACCAGTCGCCCAGCTGGCGCGGGTAGAGCGTGAAGGGATCGCGGTCGAGGGGCGCGGGCTCGTTGCCCTGCTGCAGCGCCCAGCCCGCCGAGACCCCGAGCGTCAGCAGCGCCGCCGCCGCCAGCCCGCGCGAGGCGCGGATGCCCAGGATCCGCGCGAAAATGGCACCAAAACCGGAGGTGTCGAGATCGATCGCCTCCGAGAGCGGCTTGGGATCATGCGTCAGCCGCTGCAGCGCCACCGCCATCGCGAAGAGAATGGCGATGCAGGTCCCGAAGATCACCCAGCCCTCGAAATAATGCAGGAACCCCTCGGCATGCTCGATGCCGTAGCTGTTGACCAGCACGCCGATCACCCCGATGCGGAAGGAATTCATCAGCACGGTGAGCGGGGCGGCCGCGAGCAGCAGCACCGCCTTGTGCCAGAGCGGCCCGCGATAGAGGATCGCGAAGAGATAGGAGAAGCTCAGGATCGGGAAGAGATAGCGCAGCCCCGAACAGGCCTCGGCCACCTGCAGCTTGTAGACGCCGAGATCGATCACGTTGCCCTCGAGATAGACCGGCACGCCCATCAGCGCCACGAACCAGACGCCGATCTCGGAGGAAATCGTCTGCAGGAAGATGGTCATCTTGAGGTAGAGGAACTGTGGCAGCGGCAGCATGAAGATCAGATGCACCACGCCCAGCTGATGCAGCTTGCCACGCTCCCAGCCGAAGATCGTGAGCACGACGCCGCCCACCCAGAGGATGAAGGCATAGGTGACGATATCGGGGATCCGCGTCAGGTTGCCGGCAATCGCCAGGAGGAGCGCCAGCACGATCACGATGAGACCCGGCGCGCGGTCATGCACCTCCCGCGCGGGCGGCGGCAGGCGGCGCATCTCGCGCAGGAAGAGATAGAGCGAGATGAGCGGGATGAGCGGCCCGTGGCTGTATTCGGCGGTGGACCAGGCCTGCGCCAGCGACACGAACCCGATCCAGAAGATCGGGATCGAGCCCAGAAGGAGCAACGCGAACCAGAAAAGCCCTGCCGGGTTCAGCGGGCGGGTGAAGGCCCCGAAGCCCGCCTGATCGGTTGCTGACATACCCTTACATTCCCCTGCTTGTCCAGGCGCATCATCCTCCCCGGATTACTAACGGAAAATCCCGCCCAAGGCGATTCAAAACCGGGCGGGAAACAGGGCCGGAGAGCCGCTGAACACAGTGTTTCCGGCAACCGGTCACGGGCGCAGGACGAACTCCCGCTCGAGTGTCAGGAACACCCGGTTGGAGGTGGCGCTGCCGACATTCTCCTCGTCGCGCCAGCGGAACTCGTAGCCGGAGGACAGCCGCCAGTCGGGCGTGATCTCGCGCGAATAGGTGGCGCGCAGATCGGCGCGGGTGGTGTCGTTGACCGCAGGTCCCCCGGCCTGGTCGAGCTCGGCCACGTTCGCGGAAAACCCGAGATCCGAAATGCCGTTGATCGCATAACGATATTCCAGCGAGGCACGGGTGGTGCGCAGTTCTTCCGAGCGGGAACTGGTGGCGACCTGCCGCTCGAGCGAGGCGGTAAGCGTGCTGCGCTTCATCTCATGGGTGAGGGTCAGGCTGCCCACCGGCAGGATCGTGTCGTCCACATCGCTGGCCGCGCCGAGGCTGAGCTCGAGCGCGCCGCGCGGCAGGGGCATGGCGCGGCTGACAAGCCAGGTGGCCGTCCGGCCGTTCACGCTCTCGCGCACGTCGAAACTGGTGCCGATCGTGCCCCGTGCAAGCTCGCGGGTGAAATCCAGACCGCCAATGAACCCGGTCTCGGTATCGGTCTGACGCAGGCCGCCGATGGTCTCCTCGGTCTCGATCTCCTGAACGCCGACGATGACATCGAGGGTGGAGACCGGCGAGAGCGCCTGCGTGACCCCGAAATTCAGGCTGCTGGTCATCCGGTCGGTCTGCGGCAGATCCTCCGCGCTGTAATCCTCGTAGCGCAGCACCACCCGGCCCTCGGTCACCGGGCTGAGGGTGAACCGCGTGGTTCCCGAGAGATTGAGAATCTCGGTATCGAAGAGATCGGGATCGGTCGTGCCGCTGAACGACTGATCCCGGTAGCGCCCCTCGAGGAGGAAGCCGAGCGGCCCGTCAAGCCCGGTCTCGAAGGAAAACCGCGTGCCGAACTGCTCGCGATCGCCCCGGTCCTGGGTGAGGTCGGTCGGGTCGAGCGGATCATCCTCGAAGAACCGGTCATCGAAAGGATCGAAGGCATCGACCGAGGCGAAACTGTAATCCGCGCCGAAGCCGAGCCGGCTGTTCACCCCCTCCCGCTCGTAGCCGAGCCGGACGTTGCGATCATCGAGAACGGAGCTTCCGCCCGGCGGCTCGTCGGCGCGCAAGAGCCCGCTGACATCGAGGCTGAACACATCACTGGCGCGCCGGTTCAGATAGCCGAAGGAGAGCCGCGTGTCGAAGAGCGTGGCATCCTCGCCGTTATTGGGGTCGAGATTGTAGTTGTCCGTGGCGCTCAGCGTCGTGCCGACCCCGAAGGTCAGCACCGGCCCCCCATCCTCGGGGCTGCTGCCCTGCTGGGCCAGCATCGGCCCCGTGCCGAGCGCAAGCGCACCCAGGCATCCGCCGCCGATCAGAAGGCGCAAGGGTGTCACGACCCGCCCTTATTCGAAGAGGCGCCGCTCCGGCACCACGATCACGTCACCCGGTGCCAGAACCGTCGTGCCGCTGATGCTGTCGGGGCCGCCCATGGTGCGATAGTTGAACCGGTAGACGGTTTCCGTTCCGCTGACCGGATCGACCCGGCGCAGCTGGATGCGTTTCTCGGCGGCAAAGCGCGACAGCCCCCCCGCCTCGGCCAGGAACTGCAGGAGCGTGGTGCCGGGCAACACCTCCTTGCGACCGGGCTCGTTGGCCTCGCCGACGATATAGACATTCATCAGGTCGGGCTCTTCATCAACCCGAGGATCTTCCGGAGCAAGGGCGGCGACCGACACGAGCACCGTCGGCGGCACCGCGAAATTGCCCGCCAGTTCCGAGGCGAGCGTCTGCGCCACGCTGTCGACATTGCGCCCCCCCGCCCGGACCGTGCCCACCAGCGGTACGCTGATCGAGCCGTCCGGCAGCACCAGAACGCTGCGGTTGAGGTTCGGATCCTCCAGAACCTCGATCTGCAGCGTGTCGCCCGGCTGGATGCGATAATCGCTCTGCGCGGCGGCGGCCCCGGCCAGACCCGCCATCAGGAAAAACACCGTCAGAACCCTGATCATGCTGTGCCTCTGTCCCGTTATGTCTCGTTTTGTCTGCAACCTACGCCATTCGGGCCCCTGCCAGAATAGCCAAGAGAAAGAAACTCCGCCGCTGCGGCAGATTTGTAGCGCCCGGGAGGTGATTTCGGGTCAGTCCCGCGCCGCACCGGCCCCTTCGGACAGGCGGGCGATCTCGGCCTCGACCTCGGCCATGAACTCCGGCTCGGGGCCCTCTCCCACGGCCTCGACCACCCTGGCGAACTGCGCCAGCGCCTCGTCCTCGCGCCCGAGCGCGGCATAGGTGCGCGCGAGGTGATACAGCACCCTGGGATCATCGGGCAGGCCCGCGGCGGCCGGCTCCAGCGCGGCAAGTGCCGTGTCGAGATCGCCGCGGCGGAAGGCGATCCAGCCATAGGTGTCCTGAAAGGCCGGCACGTCGCGGTCGCGCAGACGGCGCGCGATCTCGTGCGCCCGCTCGAGGCTCTCGGCATCGTCGCGTCCGGTGGACAGAAGGCTGGCAAGGTTGTTGGCGATGATCAGATTGCTGCTGTTGGCGGCGTAAAGCCGCTCATAGATGGCGATCGCGCCCTCGACATCGCCGTCGCGCTCCAGCACCCCGGCCAGCGCCCAGTTGAGCTGCAGGTTGTCGGGGGATGCCGCAAGCCCGTCGCGCAGCGCCTGCCGGGCCTCTGCCGTCTCTTCCTGTGCGGCATGGACATTGTAGAGCGCCAGCCAGAAGCGGGGATCCTGCGGGGCCGCCGCCGCCAGTTCCCGAAGCGCCGCCCTGGCCGCATCGACCTCTCCGGTCACCGCCTGCACCGAGGCCATCAGGAAACGCGCGTTCACATCGTCGGGATTGGCCGCCAGCACCTCGCGCGCATAGGCGCGCGCCCCCTCGATATCGCCCTGGGCCAGGCGGGTGCGCACGATGGCGGCCGCCGCGCCCATGCCGCGGGCCCCCTCCCCCGCAAGCCGGTCGAGAAAGCCCATGAGCTCGTCCTGGCGATCCTGCGCCGCCAGCTGGCGCGCGGTCAGCTCGTTGGCGATCCGTGCGGCGGCCGCGTCCTCGGGCTTCTGCCGGAGCGCCTCGATCACCTGGGTCAGGCGCGCCCAGTCCTGCTCGCCCATATAGACCTCGCCCAGGGTCCCCAGCAGGGCAACATTGCCAGGGGCCAGACGCAGCGCATTGACCAGCACCGTTTCCGCCGTGCGCCGGTTGCCCTGCCCGATCAGGTACCGGGCATAGCGCAGGGATTCCCCGGGCGCGTTGCGCGAGGCCTCGACCGCGCGGCTCAGCATGTCGGCCATCAGGTCGCGATTGCCCGCGCGTTCATGGGCCTGCGCCATCAGCGTCATCGCCTGGGCATCCTCGGGGGCCTCTCCAAGCACCGTGCGCAGGGCGGTGATCGCCTCGTCTGTGCGGTCGCCCTCGATCAGCCAGCCCGCCCGCATCTTGAGCGCTTCGACCTGGCCCGCATCCTGTTCGAGCACCTCCTCGATCAGGGCGCGCGCCCCGACATTGTTGCCGGTCGTCTCCAGCATCCGGGCCAGCATGACCTGGATGCTGCGCCGCTCGTCAGAGGGTTCCATCCCCTCGATCAGCGCCTCCAGTTCCGAAATGGCGCCGTCCCGCTCTCCCAGATCGAAGCGGAACCCGGCCCGCAGCGCGGTCAGCCGCTCGACCGCAGGCGGATCACCCTCGAGGATACGCTCAAGCTCGGCGAGCGCCGTCTGGTTGTCCCGCGCCTCGGCCAGAAACCGGATATAGGTGACGATATCGTCTATCTCGCGCGGGTCGCCATCGGCGCGCGCCTTCAGAAACGCCTCTGCCGCATCGACATTGCCCTGGGACATGTACCACCGCACGAGGGTGGCCGGCACGTTCGGATCTTCCGGGAACCGTCCGATCATCTCCTCGAGCTGCGCGCGGATCTCGGCGGTCTCGCCCAGCTGGTTGAGCACACCCAGACGGATCGTGTAAAGCTGCCGGTTATCCGGGGCCCGCGCCAGGGCGGCGTCGATGGCCGCAAGCGCGGCGGTCCAGTCCTGGTTGCGGATGAGATCGTCGATCACCACGCGCCGGGCGATCATCAGGTCGGGATCCTCGGCCACGAGCGCCTGTGCCTTGATCACCGCCGCCTGTCGCGCCGCCGCATCCCCCGACCCGGTCAGGGCGTCACGATAGGCGATGGTGGCGTTCACCGCCTGCACGAGCGGGTCCTCGGGGGCGAGCGCCGCCGCCGCTGCGGCATGGTGCCGCGCGGCCTCCCAGTCGTCGATCTCGAGCGAAAGCTCGGCAAGGGCACGCTGGCCGGGCAGGCTGTCGGGATATTGCTCCACGAGCCGCAGATACTGGCCATAGGCCTCGCGGATATTGCCGCGCGCGCGCTCGGCCTCGGCGTAGCGCAGCCGCGCCTCGCGATGCGTGCCGTTCAGCTTGAAGACATTGCGGAACTCCACGAGGGCGCGATCCACATCGCCCTGTTCCAGGAGTTCCAGACCGGACCGGAAATGGCCCTCGGCCCGCTCTTCGGCGGTATCGCAAAAGGACAGGAGGCCTGCAGTGACCAGGGCAAGAAAGGCGGGTTTGATCATGGGACTACTCTTGCACCTTCGACCCGGGGCGGCAATCCGGTGAGGGCACCGGGATGGCCGTGTTCTTCCCTATCAAGACAGGTATGTCCATCCGATGAAAACTGGCGCGCCTCCTGCGCGGCGTCTCAGTAGCCCGTTCCGCGCAGCACGACACCCACGGTCCGCAGCAGGATCGAGACATCGAGCGACAGCGAGACGGTGGCGAGATAGCGGCTGTCGAAGCCGGCGCGCTCGGCAAAGCTCGTCTCGTTGCGCTCCGATATCTGCCAGAGCCCCGTGATCCCGGGACGCAGGTCGAAATAGGCGGTGCCGGGATAGAGCACCCGCTGATCGACCATCATCGGGCGCGGGCCGACCAGCGACATGTCGCCCTTCAGCACGTTCCAGAGCTGCGGCAACTCGTCGAGGGAGGTTTTCCGCAGGAAGCGCCCGATCCGCGTGATCCGCGGATCGGTCTTGAGCTTCTGGGTCTCGTCCCATTCGCGGCGCGCCTCGGGGTTCTTGCGCAGGTGATATTCCAGCAGCGCATCGGCCCCCGGCACCATGGTGCGGATCTTGACCATGTCGAATACCCGGCCACCGCGACCGAGACGCTTCTGCCGGTAGAGCGGGCTGCTGCCGTCCAGGGCCACGAGACACATCATGCCCAGGACGAGCGGCAGGGAAATCGGCAGGCTCAGGACGACGAGGGCGATATCGAGGCAGCGTTTGACACCGTTGCGATAGATGAATCGACGACGCTGACCACGTTCCGGCCCGACAGCCTCTCCCCGCAGCGACGGTTCGGAATAATCCCGAAAGGTCATGTAATATCCCCTACTCACATCTTACACGCGTCAATGAAACTTGCGCCGAATGCTGACAGACCCCCTGAAATCCGTCATCTGGCGAGCCTTGCGTGACCCGTGTTCACGCCCCCTCAAACACTGAACACGTCCGGGGTGCCCAAAACAAGACATAATTTGGCCAGATTCCCTGAATTTTTGTGTCAAGTCCCTGAAAGTCTTGAATTTCATCTGCTTCGGAGGTGCGCGACTGATGATTGCTCCGGCATCTTTCGGAGCATTGTCACCAGACGCGAAACAAACACGCTTTTACGCCGAAATCGTTCAGGAACAAGTGTACCCGATTCGCGGCCGTCCCGCTCCTGAAAAAGGTCCGGCCATGCCGCAAGCCCCGCATTCTTCCCATTCCTGCCATCAAGGTGCGGGAATGGGTTTCTACATCCGGCAGGAGACCGGGACAGAACGGCGCAGGCACATGATGGGGGATTCTTACCTTGATGGCACGGCATCCGTACCATATCCCCGGCATGACACCCGCGGATATTGGCCTGCAGGCGCGTTCCGAAAGACACTCATGAAACCCGAGACCCTTTACGCAGATTATTTCGGCCTGTCGGAACGTCCCTTCACGCTCCTGCCCGATCCGTCCTTTCTCTACTGGTCGAAGGCGCATCGCAACGCCTACACGATCCTCGATTACGGCATCTTCTCGCGCGCGCCCATCACCGTGATCACCGGCGAGATCGGATCGGGCAAGACCACGCTCGTGCAGCATCTTCTGAAGAATACCGACGATTCGATCACCATCGGGCTGATCTCCAACGCCCAGGGCGGGCGGGGCGAACTGCTGCAATGGGTGCTGAACGCGCTGTCGGTCGAGGTGCCAAAGGGCGCGACCTATGTGCAGAAATTCCAGGCGCTCCAGGATTTCCTGATCGCCGAATATGCTGCGGAGCGGCGCGTCGTGCTGATCTTCGACGAGGCGCAGAACCTGTCCATGGAAGGGCTTGAGGAACTGCGCATGCTGACAAATATCAACGCCAACAAGGATGAGCTGATCCAGCTCATCCTTGTCGGGCAGCCCGAGTTGCGCGACGTGATCCGCAGCCCGAAGATGAAGCAGCTGGCGCAGCGCGTGGCCGCCAGCTTTCACATCCCGGCAATGGATGCCGGGACCGTGGCGGAGTATGTCCGGCACCGGCTGCGGACCGTGGGCGGCAGCGGCGAGGAGTTCACCGAAGGGGCCTGCCGCATGGTGCATGAACAGACCGAAGGCGTGCCGCGGCTGGTCAACCAGCTCTGCGACATTGCCATGGTCTATACCTGGAGCAAGGAACAGAGAACCGTGACGGAAGAGATCCTGCAGAACGTGCTCGATGACGGGCTGTTCTTTGCCGCCACCCTGGCCGCCGAGGAAAGCGACAAGACATGAGTGACCTCAAGTATTACTTCTCCATTTTCCTGCGGCGGCTGCATTATTTCCTCATCGTCTCGGTGATCGTGACGGCCGTTTCGGTGATCGCCGCCTTCACCCTGCCACCGGCCTACGAGTCGCAGACCCGCCTGCTTCTGGAGGGGCCACAGATCCCTGCGGAACTGGCAAGCTCGACGGTCATGGTGGGTCTTGCCGAGCAGCTCGAGATCATCGAACAGCGGCTGATGACGCGGGCCAACCTGCTCGCCGTGGCGCGCAACCAGAACGCTTTCGAGGATATCCAGGAGATGACCGCCGACGAGATCGTGGAGGCCATGCGCGCCCGCACCATCATTCAGACGCCGGGAGGCCGCAACCCGACCCCGATCATGAACATCACCTTCGAGGCCCGCAGCCCGCAGATCGCCGCCGGGGTGCTCAACGAATACCTGACCCTGATCGAACAGCAGAATGCCGAGTTCCGCACGACACGGGCCGGCAACACGCTCGAGTTCTTCCAGCAGGAGGTCGCGCGGCTGGGACAGGATCTGGATGCGCAAAGCGCGCGCATCCTGGAGTTCAAGACCAAGAACTCCGGGGCCCTGCCCGACAGCCTCGAATACCGGCTCGATCAGCAGGCCACGCTGCAGGAACAGGTGCGCCAGATCGATCGGGACATAGCGACCCTGCGCAACCAGCGCACCCGGCTGGTGGAGGTTTTCGAGGCGACGGGACAGATAACCGAAGAGCAGGCCGCGCCCCGGCTCTCCCCCGACGAAGAGCGCCTTCAGGAGCTTCGGGCCCAGCTTGACGAGGCGCTGTCGGTCTATTCGGAGACAAACCCCCGGGTCAGGGTTCTGCAGGCCCGGATCGCCCAGATCGAGGAGCGGCTCGCGAAGGCCCCCGAGGACGCCCCGGACGCGGCAGCGCCTGCCCCCCAGCGTCCCGGCGCGACCATGCTCGATCTGCAGCTGAGCGAGATCGACACGCGCATCTCGATGCTGCAGGAGCAGCGCGCCGAGACCGAGGACCGGCTGGCAGAGCTGTCGGAGTCGCTGGCGAGAACCCCGGCCAATACCGTGGCGCTGGACGAATTGACGCGCGCCTATGCCAATATCGAGGAACAGTACAACCTCGCGGTCGATCGTCTGGCCCAGGCCAGCACAGGCGAGCGGATCGAGTCGCTCTCCCGCGGGCAGCGGATTTCCGTCATCGAGCCGCCCGCCGTGCCGAACACGCCCACCAAGCCCAACCGGATGCTCATTGCCGGGGGCGGAACGATGTTCGGCATCCTCGCGGGGATCGGCCTGGTCCTCCTGATCGAGCTTCTGAACCGCACCGCCCGGCGGCCCGAGGATATCGTCAAGCGCATCGGCGTGCGCCCCCTGGCGACCCTGCCCTACATGCGCAGCCGCTCCGAGGTCTTCTGGAAGCGCCTGATCAAGATCACCCTCTATCTGGCGATCCTTGTCGGGCTGCCGGCTGCCGTCTATGCCATACATCTTTATTACCTGCCGCTCGACCTGCTGGCCGATCGTGCCATGAACAAGATCGGAGTGCGCTGGTGACAGGTCACAGCGATTTCAGGAGGGCTTGAGATGGAACGCATTCAGGAAGCTCTGGCCAAGGCCCGCGCCGAGCGGCAGAAGGGCAGGACGACACAGGCACCCGAGCCCGCCACCGGGACCCCCGAAGCACCGGCCACGCCGACGGTGGATGAGTGCTGGGCGGCGCTGGCCCCCTTCAAGCTCAACCGGGCGCTGCTCCGAAAGCATCGGGTGGTCGCCACCGACAGCGGGCGCGAGGCCGCGCCCTATGACCTCCTGCGCACCAAGATCATCCATCAGGCTCAAACCAATGGCTGGCACCGGGTGGCGATCGTCTCGCCCGACATGGGGGCGGGCAAGACCACCACGCTCGCCAATCTGGCCTTCAGCTTCGAGCGGCAGCGCGACATGCGCATCCTCTGCCTCGACCTCGACCTGCGCCGGCCGACGCTTCACAGGATCCTTGGCCAGATGCCGGATCATTCCATGGCCGATGTGCTCGACGGCCATGTACGCTTTTCCGAACACGGGCGGCGGCTGGGCAACCGGGTGGCCTTCGGCTTCAACAGGGAGCCCGCCTCCAACCCGTCGGGGCTCCTGCTCAGCCGTGACACCCGCGAGGCCCTGGCACGGATCGATGCGGAGTTTGCGGCCGATCTGACGCTTTTCGACATCTCGCCGCTCAATGCCAGCGACGACAACATCGCCTTCCTGCAGAATGTCGATTGCGCGGTGATCATCGCCGCCGCCGAGGCCACGCCGATGAGCCGGATCGACCAGGCCGAGCGGCAGGTGGCGGAACTCACCAACGTGATGGGGATCGTGCTCAACAAGTGCCGCTATGTGAGCGAGGCCGAAGGGTACGAGTATTACTGAAGGCGGGGAAATGCCCGGGATCGCGATCATCATCCCGCATTACAATGACGTGGCGCGGCTCGGGCGCTGCCTTGCGGCGCTCATGGAAAACGATCTCGCGGGCTGCGAGATCCTCGTCGTCGACAATGGCTCGACGCAATCGCTGGCAGAGCTTCGGGCGGCCTTCCCGGCGGTCCGTTTCGTGACCGAGACCGAGAGGGGGGCGGCCGCCGCGCGCAATCGCGGCGTGGCCGAGACCACGGCGCCGCTGCTGATGTTCATCGATGCCGATTGCGTGGCCGCGCCCGACTGGGTGAGCGTGGGCCGCGCCGTGGCGGGCAAGGCCGACCTGATCGGCGGCCGTGTCGAGGTCTTCGACGAGACCCCGCCGCCGCGCAGCGGGGCCGAGGCTTTCGAGGCGGTCTTCGCCTTCGACTTCCGCCAGTATATCGAGGTGCAGGGATTTTCCGGCACCGGCAACCTGATCACCCGCCGCGAGGTGTTCGAGGATGTGGGCCCGTTCCGCGGCGGCGTGTCGGAGGATCGCGACTGGTCCTTTCGCGCCACCGCCAAGGGCTACCGGCTTACTTACGAGGACGGGCTGCGCGTGGGCCATCCCTCGCGGGCCGACTGGGCGGCGCTCCGGGGCAAGTGGCGGCGGATCACGCAGGAGATGTTCGGCCAGACCGGGGGCGGTGCCATGGCGCGGCTGAAATGGGCGCTCAAGGGGCTACTGATGCCCGCGAGCATCCTCGCGCATCTGCCGAAAGTGCTGACAAGCCCCGCCCTCTCGGGCCCGCGCGAGCGCTGGCGCGCCGCCCTCACCCTCGCCCGGCTGCGTCTCCTGCGCATGGTCTGGATGCTGCGGCAGGCGGCGGGGCTGGAGATCTGAGGCGCAAGGGAAAAGGGCCGCGCGGATGCGCGGCCCTCTTGAAGATCGGAGAAACGCTGGAGCGTTACGCGGCCTTGCGCTTGCGGCGCAGCGCGGCGACCCCGCCAAGCGCGGTCAGCAGCAGCAGACCACCGGCGGGCAGCGGAACCGCTGCAACGGTTTTTGCATCAAACGAGGTGCGATTTGATGATGGTGTGATTTCGATGATCTGGGTTATCGAGAAGGTAGGGCTTAAAGCAAGACTTCCCAGTTCAGTCCCGCCCCAGGAAAAGGACGAGCTTCCACTCGTATTTGTTGCCGTAATGGTCGATCCGATCTGAGTTCCCGTCCCGAACAGAGTGTCCGAATCATCGACGTAGGATGAAATCGAAATCGTGTCGCCAAGCGCCGTTCCGTTCACATCAAAGAAAAGCTGACTGATCAACGGTGCTGCCGCGCCGCCACTGTATCCGGTATCGGATACACGAATGGTAAGGGTGCTGCCTGCAACTCCCCCCGAAATATCCAGGGACACCGAGTTCAACTCTGATTCAGTGGCGAGATCGAAACTTGATGCTGAAAACGCCAAGAGAGAGTAGGTGCCAACGCTTGTGCTGAGAGTGCCGACCGACCCGGACCCACTCAGTGTGGAGTCGACACCTGCCGTGCTTGAGTCGTCAAACTCAACAGTCAGTGCCTGCGCGCCCACTGGAGCCAGTGACATAATCCCGGCAGCCAACGCGCCCAAGGCACTCTTGCTCAAATTGTTGCTCATGAAACTCATCGACAATCTCCCACACAAAGGTGTCTATCTCTCGTCACCATACGCCAAGCGGGCCGCGCTGCAAACAGGGATTTCACGTTTTGGCCTCATTTTCGCCCTGATTTCGGCGTGCGATGCGGCAATCCCCACAACCTTTGCGCGATCTCTGCAGGCCGCATTTCAGAATCGCCATCAATCCGGGCGGCGCGTCTGAATTGTTGCCGGGTTGCGAACAGCGGCCCCGGGCCGTGGCGCGAATCGCCTGCTGCGGCGGGAACCGGCAGGACAACGCATGAACGGCCGCGCGAGGCGGCCGTTTTGCATCGTGTTTTCAGAATTTTATCGGTCAGAGCGTCCGCTTGCGCCGCCGCAGGGCGACAAGGCCCCCGAGACCGCCCAGAAGGAGAAGCCCCGCCGCCGGCAGCGGCACCGGCGCGACCGAGACGAGGTTCTGCTTCTTCGCCGCCCCCTCGCCCGTGCTCTCGTAGAAGGTCAGGTTGAACGCCTTGCCACCGCCATGGCTCTGCGCAGTAGTGAGGTAGCTGTTGGCCTGGGCGATGACGTCAGCATCAGAGGCCGTGACCGTGAAATCCCCGGTGGTTGCATTCCAGTCATCGTCATAGAGCGCATCCCAGAGCGCCACCTGGAAACCCGCAGCCTCAACACCGTCCGTGTCGTCGAGCCCGCCGTAATTCGCGTCGAACATCGCCTGCACGCGGCCAAGCTGGAGCGGGTCAAGGCCGAAGCTGTTCGAGAACGGGGTATCCGTGATGTTGTAGTCGAAGGCAGAGCCCGTCCCCAACAGGCTGGCAATATCCAGACACCAGGCAAGAAATTCGGTCAGCGGATCGGCGGCATCGGTCCGCATCCTGAAGCCATGGGCATAGACATGAGTTGCGGCCTCATCCACCGGCGAGTTGGTGATCTTCACCGTTTTCGGATTGGTCGCCGTGGTTCCCATATAGGTCAGGTCCACGGTGCCCGCCGACGCCCCCGCCGCCACGAGCGACAGTGCGACCGCCCCCGCCAGAGCCCTTGCCTTGAACTGACAGGTCATGAAAACACCCTCTTTCCGATCCGGTTTTGCCTTGGTTTGATCACAATCATGTCACTTGACAAGTGTGCCTCCAGGTCTCGAACGGATTTTCAACCACAGGGGGTGCCAATTGTCCTGCGGCCCGACGCCTATCCACGGCGGGGGTGCAAACTGTTGTCTCCATGCAAACAATCCCGCCGGTCACGCGCCCGCCCGGGATGCGAATCGCCTCACTCCGCCGTGCTGTCCGGCCCCGTCCGCAGCACGACCCGGGGCGCGCGCCCCGGCGGCCGCTCGACCACATGGCGCACCGGCTGCGGGCCGGCCGGGGTGATGTGCCGGCCGGCGGCATCGAAGCGCAGCACCCCCTCCGCCCCCTGCCGGTCCCAGCCCGACAGGTGCCCCTCGGCATCGTAGCGATGGACATCGCGCCAGTCGGCCTGGGGAAACAGCACCGGATCGGCATAGACCCCCTCCGGGACGCGGTAATCGACGCTCTCGATCCGCAGCGCGCCATCGGGACCGGGGCCATAACGCCGCGTCTCGTGCTGCGGCAGGAGGACCGAGATCAGCCCCGGCATGCTGTCGTGATCACCGCTGCGGACAAAGACCCCGATATCGACCCTGTTCGAGACCAGACCCGCCTGCCCCGGCACCGGGCGCGGCAATTGCCAGTCGAGCGTGATCCGCGCCCGCAACCCGCGCGCGTCCAGCGGCTCGATGCGGCTGCGCGCGGGATCGCCGCGCAACAGGCGCCAGTGAAACTCCGGCGCGCGCCCCTGCAGGTCGCGCGTCGCCTCGACCGAGACCACCATGCTGCGCCTCGGGGCCGTGCTGCGCCAGATCCGGGCGATGGCCACGGGCGTGTCGAAGAGCCGCTCGCCCAGCCCCTCGCCGAAATAGTGGATGCCTTCGATGGCCTCGTCCTCCTCCAGCACCGCCATCCGCACCATGGGTGGCACCGTGTCGGGCGTCAGGGCATTGGCGAGGCTCACCATGCGCATCAGGTTGATCCGATCGCGCGGAATGACCGACGGATGCGCCAGCCCCGAGCGATAGGCCTCGCGGCTCAGCACCGGTGCCAGGCTGCGGCGAAAGATCATCTGCACCGTGGCCGCCAGAAGCTGGCTCTCGTGGAGGAAGGCCTTGGTCTCGGGCCGCAGCGCCGCGAGGATCATCGCCAGCGCCTCGAGATGCGGACGATCCGTGTAGGATGACCCCTGCGAGACGAGGAAGAAGGGCGTGTTGGCGGGGAAGAGATCGCCATGCCCGGGATCGTGATCGCGATGCTCGGGATAGACATGGATCTGCCCGGCCAGGTAATTCTGGTAGAGCATGACCGGGCCCTGCGGCTGCGTCAGCGCCAGACGCGGCAGCGAGCGCCAGAGCGGGCCGTCCTTCACGGCGGTGGAGGAATTGCCGATGAGCGGCGCGTCGAAGATCACCGGGCCGGCGAGCCCGTAATCGAGCCGCGCCTCGCGCATCTCCGCGTCATAGGTCACATGGGTGAGCTGCGGATGCGCCTCGGCGGGCAGCCGCGAATGCCCGCGGTCGCGATTCTCGTAGAGATCGCCGTGATTGCCCGCCGCGCGCCCCTCGAAGACCATCTGCCAGAGCAGCCGGTGCGCCGGGCCGCGCTGCTCGGCCCCCAGCACCGGCGCGCTGGTCTCGGGGATCGTCACCCGCGCCAGGAGCCGCCCGCCCGGCCCGAACGGCAGGAGCGCCGCGCGCCGCACCAGGATCGCACCGCCCCGGGCCACCATCGGCCCGCCCCCCTGCCCCAGCGCCCCCCCGGGCATCAGCCCCAGCCCGGCCAGACCCCGGATCAGCGCACGGCGGGTGAGGGAAAGCGGCATGAACGGCAGGCTCCGGGCAGGGGCAGCGCATGGCCCGCGAGGGGCCGTGGCCCCATCCTGAGCGCAGGGGACACGCGGCGCAAGACGGGATGCGGGCTGCACAGGGCGCGGCACAATGCGCACGCTGCGGGATGCAGGCGGGCGGGATGATCACGCGGCTCACGTCGCCTTGAACGGGTTCAGCACGTCAACGTCCAGCCCGGCCACATCCGCCCCGTTTCGCGTCACCAGCGTCAGACCATTGGCCTTGGCCGTCGCCGCCAGCAGCGCGTCGATGACCGGCACCGGACGGATCGCGTTCATCCGTCCCCATTCCTCCGCCACGGCCGTGTCGACGGGCAGCACCCGGTCGCCGAAGCCCGCAATCACGTCGCCGAGCCACGCCTCGAGAGCGTCGGCCTTCCGGGGATCGCGGCGGCGCGCCAGTTCCACGCCCTTGCGGATCTCGCCCAGAACCAGCGCGCTGAGCCACAGGTCGTCCTCCGCGACGCCCGACCACCAGACCGCCACGACCGGATCGCAGCGCTCGCCCTTGCGCACCTCCGAAATGATGTTGGTGTCGATCAGGAAGCTCACAGGGAGACGTCGCGCCCGAAATCGCGGGGACGGTCGAGATCGATCCCGTCGAGCGGTGCCGAGGCGAGTAGCGCCTTCAGACCGCCGCTGCGAGGCGTGGCGATCCTCTCGCGCAGGATGGTGCGCGTCTCGCTCTCGCGTTCGGGATCGCCGAGAGCGGTGGCGACGCCCCGGACGAGGGCGGCATCCTCCTTGCGGACCTGCACTTCCACGCGCACGAAGCCCTGCCGCTGACGGCGCTTGCGCCACTGGGTGACGGGGGACGGATCGGTGCTGGCCATGCTGCCCTCCATTTCCGGAAATACTACCGGAAAGATAGGGGCACGGCAACGGGCTTCAAGATCGCGCTGTCAACCCTCTGGATACTGACCTCGACGTGCGGCCGCATGGGTCTGCGGAAGGTCTGGATGGCGGTGTCACTATAGGTCTGCTGCCTGCGGCGGTGAATGATCATCGGGGCTGCGCTGCTCTGGCGCGGGCTGAACGGGCTGATCCTGGGCGAGGCGACGGCGCTGCACCTCGGCATCCCGGTGCAGCGGGTCACCGCGATGACGGCAGCTGAGACCCAGAGTCGGGCAATGCTCTGCCTCTGCGGGTCCGCTTTTGGCAGATCTCGTGCAGACGGCCGCGCGGCTCCATCAGAAGCGGCAGATGTTCTGAGGGTCGCGACGGGTTTCAGGGGCGCACCGCCAGCCCGGCATCCTCCAGCTGTTCCAGGTCGGGAAGATCGCGCAGGCTCTCCAACCCGAAGGCCACCAGGAACTGCTCGGTGGTGACAAAGGTATAGGGGGCACCACGACGCGGCGACCGCGGCCCGGTCCCGATCAGGCCGCACGCATGCAACCGCCCGATCAGGTCGCGGCTGATTTCCTTGCCGAAGATGTCCTTGAGCCCGTCGCGGGTGATTGGCTGGTACCAGGCGATGGCGGCGAGGACGGCGGTGTCGAATTCGCTCAAGTCCTGCTGTTGGTCGCTCACGTTACCGGCGGCGCGGATCGCGGGCGCGTAGGCGGGGCGCGTCCGGAACATCCAGCCGCCGGCGACCCGGGCGATCTCGAAGGCCCGCGCCTCCAGATCGGCGGCCAGATCCTCGACCAGCAGATCGACCGAGACCCCCTGCCCCACGACCCGCGCCAGATCCGCGCGCGGCACCGGCGCGGCGGAGGCAAACAGCACCGCCTCGATCCGGCGCATCCATTCCCGCCAGCGCAGATCCGGCGGCAGGCCGGGCAGCTCGCGGTCCAGCTCTGGCTCCGGTCTGTCCTTCGCCATCCCTACACCCCGTAGAGACGGAAGGTGTCGCGCCCGGTCAGCTCGCGCACCGCGCCGAGGGTGACCAGCCGGTCACAAAGCCGCCGCGCGGCGCGATCCGGCAGGGGCAAGGCCGCGGGTGCCACCGCATCGCGGGTCAGAAACATCTCGACCGCATCGCCCGCCCCCTTGGCCCGAAGCTTCGGTGCGACGGCTTTGAGATGCGCCGTCCGCCGCGCAAGGTCGGCGGCGAGGCGCGCGGCCTCGACCGCCGAAGAGATGAGTGCCCGATGACACGCGAGCCGCAAATCGCCCCCCCGCTTGCGCAGGTCGGCGCGTTTCAGACCAGCAGCCAGGAGCGGCACGAGACGATCCCAGCCAAGCGCCAGCGACAGTGCGGCATCGGCCAGGATCAGCGCTGATACGTCTGCGCGCGGCGCATCGCGCAACACCGCCTCCAGAACCATCGCAGCACCGGTCACCGGCCCGCCCTTCCCCGCATCAAGCCATGCGGCAATCTGGCCCGGCTTGAGGGTCGGCAACCCCCGACCCAGAGCCTTGATCGACACCGGCCGCTCCACCGCGCGCCGCCAGGCGAGGCAGATCTCACCAGCCGGTCCGGGCAGATCGCCGGGACGCAGCAGATGTATCGCATCGCGCAACTCCCCTGCCCGCTCGGGCCGCCCGGAAAACGCAACGCAAGCCTCTGCCGCGCGGAGCGCCAGGCGATCCCGCAACAAGGCTTGGGGGACATCCTCGTGTGCCAAGACAAGATGCAGGTGGGTCAGCACCGCACCTGACAAAAACGCAAAATCTTCAAGGGTTTCCGCATGCGCGGAGATGACCCAGGAGGGTATGCGGGGTAGCGTGTCAAAGTCGGTGGCGCGATCCGGCCGGGCAAATGTCATGCCCGGAGCCTACACTTGTGCGGCGCTTTCTGCCAGAGAATACCGCTGAAACCGCCCCGGTTTGGCACGCTCAGTCATGTCCGGTAAGTTTGCTTTATCGGACATGACGAGATAGGCTCGCCGACATGCCGGAAACCGCCGACAAATCGCGCCCGGAACCACAAGACGGGTCTTTCCTCTACGCGGGTAACGCGAGCGTTGCAGCGCGCCTCCGGGCCCGGCGGCTTGCTTCCCTTGGACCGGCCTCCGGCCAGCGCCGATCAAACCCCGTCGATCAGGATGTCCAATGCGCACTTCAGCGCGTCGCGATGACCCGCCAGCGACCCGACCCGGTCTCGCAGCTCCGCGCCGGGAACGGCCGCCAGTTCCTGAACGCGCACGATCCATGCCGTTCCGGCCAGATCGACCATGGGCGTGAGACCCGGAAAGGCCACGTAGCGGTCCGCATCGCGCAGCGGTGCCACGACACGGGAGGCGTCGATCCCGATCAGATCGGTTTGCAGATCGACGACAAGCTGGCCGTTGCCAAGCCGAAAAACATCGAATTGTGCCATGTCAGAGCAATTTCAGAAGCTTCGGAACCGCGAGAGCGCGGGCCCCTCGGCGGCGATCTCTTCGGCATAGGCGGCGATCGCCGCGCTGTTTTCCTCCTGCCAGAGGCGATTCCGTTCGACCTTCGCGGCCTCGGCAATCGCCCTCTCCGCGAGGCGCGACATGTTCAGGCCCAAAGACCGGGCCGAGGCCGCAACATCCGCGTCCAGCGTGAGATTGACCTTGACCCGCCCCATCAAGACCTCCTGGAGAATACGTATGTCAAAGGAGTGTAATCAAGACACCCCGTCCGCACAAGACGCGCGTCCCGAGATCGCCCTGCCCGCCCATGTCGCCGGGTCCGGCACCCTCGACCGGCTGGTGGACACCGCCCGCGACTATGCCCGCGCCGCCGCGTCGGAGAACACGCTGAAGGCCTATGCGAAAGACTGGGCGCATTTCTCGCGCTGGTGCCGGATGAGGGGTGCCGAGCCGCTGCCCCCCTCGCCCGAGATGATCGGGCTTTATCTCGCCGATCTGGCCTCCGGGTCGGGCCCCTCCCCTGCCCTATCGGTCTCGACCATAGAGCGCCGCCTGTCGGGCCTGGCCTGGAACTACGCGCAGCGTGGCGTCTCCCTTGATCGCAGAAACCGCCATATCGCCAGGGTACTGGCCGGGATCAAGCGCAAGCACGCCCGCCCGCCAGCTCGGAAGGCCGCGATCCTGGCCGAAGACATCCTCGCGATGGTGGCCACCCTGCCCTTTGACCTGCGCGGCTTGCGGGACCGGGCAATCCTGCTCCTGGGCTATGCTGGTGGCTTGCGCCGCTCGGAGATCGTCGGCCTCGACGTCCACAAGGACGACACACCGGACTCGGGCGGCTGGATCGAGATCATGGAGAAAGGTGCTCTGCTGACGCTGAATGCCAAGACCGGCTGGCGCGAGGTCGAGATCGGCCGTGGGTCTTCGGACCAGACCTGCCCCGTTCATGCGCTCGAACAATGGCTGCACTTTTCCAGGATCGGCTTCGGCCCGGTCTTCGTGCGCACCTCGCGCGACGGCAAGCGCGCGCTGGACGCCCGCCTCGACGACAAACATGTGTCACGCCTGATCAAGCGCACGGTCCTGGACGCTGGCATTCGATCAGAGCTGCCCGAGAAAGAGCGCCTCGTCCTCTTCTCCGGTCACTCGCTGCGCGCCGGTCTCGCGAGCAGCGCCGAGGTGGACGAGCGTTACGTGCAGAAACAGCTGGGCCACGCCTCCGCCGAGATGACCCGCCGCTACCAGCGCCGCCGCGACCGGTTCCGGGTGAACCTGACCAAGGCTGCGGGATTGTGAGGATCAGCCCTCCGGCAGATAGGCTGTCAGGTTCTGGTGGGCATGCAATATGCGGATGATCTCGATCCCCTGCCCGTCCGCGCGGGAAATCACCAGATGCGCTCCGCTGGGATGGATACGTACCGCAGGTGTGAACTCACGGCGTTCCCGGGCCATCTCCGGAAAGTCAGCGAGCAGCTCGAAGAGTGCAAACAGGCCATTCGCATAACGATCCGCCTGCGCGATGCCCCAGTTGCGCGCGCCGTGTTTCCTGCTCCATGCCAAGCGTTTCGCGTCGCCCGCATCGCGCGCCCTGCACCCCGTCCACCTGCGCAACCTCACTGAAACGGACTCCAGGCCCCTGATCCGCCTCCGCTGAGGCTGGGAGGTGGGGGGCTTGGAGGAAGTTGGCAAGAAATAGGAACGTATACTTCACATGCGCCACCACCGCAAACCGACCGACGACGAACGCCGCCAGATCATCGAGGTT